>ENA-OPAG01000432-OPAG01000432.1-human-gut-metagenome-genome-assembly--contig:-NODE-432-length-25722-cov-2.636109_pt1 | contig 25722 bp, 28 predicted proteins | sample MGYA00241053_ERZ501422 | MGnify/ENA primary metagenome ERZ501422 (study PRJEB25962, sample SAMEA2042619) | human gut metagenome | biome: human gut; feature: human-associated habitat; material: faeces... | reverse complement strand
TGTAGTAAATCAAACAGCTTAACCGCACTATAGACATTGTTTAACCATAGGGAGGGGGTCGTGTTTTTAACACCCCCTCCCTACATCGCGGCCCTCCTTGATATTTCTCCGGGGGAAGAATTTGGGAAAACAGCTTTAAACCGGCTTGTGGACCCTTTTATATTTCCTCCGGCTTTTTGTAGTGGTATGTAGGTTTCTATGACTGTCTTAGAGTCAAAACCTCCTTTATTTCTCCTTTCTTGGGTTATCTACACCCCTACATACCACTACAAAAAGCCGGAGAATCTGACAAGAAAGGAGTCGGAAACAGTTGAGAAGAGCAAAGACTACCAATGAATCTGGCTCGAAAAGGACGATTAGACCGGCTCTGACGCCGGAAGCACGGGAAAACCAGCTGATTGAGCTGGCTATGGATCTTGCGGAGAAGCGAATCCTTGAAGGAACAGCTTCCAGCCAGGAGCTTACCCACTTTTTAAAACTTGGCTCCCAGAAAGCACGGCTCGAGAAGGAAGCACTTGAGAAGCAGATCGAGTTGATGGAAGCCAAGAAGAATAATCTTGCTGCTGCAGCCCAGATGGGTGAGATGTACGAGGAAGCTATTAAGTCTATGAGACGGTATAGCGGCCAGGGAGAAGAAGATGCTTAGGACATACACAGAGCTATGCGGATATTCTACCTTTGAGGAACGCTATGAGTACCTTAGGCTCGATGGTGAAGTCGGAGCGGACACATTTGGGTTTGACCGTTACTTGAACCAGATATTTTACCAGAGCGAAGAGTGGAAACAACTGCGAGACCGCGTGATTGTACGGGATGGCGGATGTGATCTTGGAATGGAAGGGCATGAGATCAATGGATTTTGGAAGAATGGTAAGTATGTTCGGCCAAAAATTCTGATCCACCACATGAACCCTATCTCCAAAGAGGATATCCTGAAGCGAAGCGATCTGCTTTTGAATCCTGAGTATCTGATCACCACGATTACACGGACACACAATGCTATACATTATGGGGACGCGGATCTTTTACCGAGAGGCCCCGTTACGAGGGCACCGAATGATACATGCCCCTGGAAACGAGGTTGAGTATGGAAAGTATCCTAAACACCATCAAGAAGAAGCTGGGAATCGCCGAGGATTATGACGTGTTTGATACCGACATCATTGTAGACATCAATTCCGTTTTTTCGATCCTTACCCAGCTGGGGGTAGGGCCAAAGAACGGGTTTTCTATCAATGATGCATCGGAGACATGGGACATGTTTATCCCTGATGACCCGAGGCTGAACGATGTGAAGACCTACATGTACATGAAAGTACGGCTGCTCTTTGATCCGCCTACCAGCAGCGCAGCTATTGCCTCGATGGAGAAGCTGGTCTCTGAGTTTGAGTGGCGGTTGAATGTGGCAGCAGAGACCTGTGATTGCAGCTGACGAGGAGGAATCAAAATGTGGTGCTATAGAGACTATGATGAATTGTATCATCATGGCATTCTCGGCATGAAGTGGGGAGTCAGACGATACCAGAACAAAGATGGCACTTTGACCCCGGCTGGCCGGAAGAGGTATGGTGATGGGGAAGATGATACTTCGGCCAATGAAAGCATTGAGCAAAAGAAAGAGCGAATCCGGAAATCCAGAAATGCAAAAAAAGTGTACGACAATGCTGGGCTCTTTGACGATAAGGAACTGACAGAGATTTACAGCCGTTTGGCTGTTGAGAAGAAGATCAAAGACCTTATCCCGAAAGAGAAGAACAAGGGAAAAGAATTTATTGACAAAGCCCTTGCTGCAACTGACACGGCTAACAAGGTTCTAGATAGCGGTACAAAACTGTACACTAACATCGACAAGCTGATGAAGCTGATGGATGAGCAGAGTAAGAAGAAATAAGGAGACATTATGGCACTCTCTAATACTGCCGTACCGAGATACTACGGCCAGTTTCGGGAGGCCGTAATCCGGGGCGAAATACCTATCAGCCGGGAAGTAGAGCTGGAGATGCACCGGATCGATGATCTGATTGCTAATCCGGGCATATATTACGATGATAAAAAAGTTGAAGGCTGGATCTCTTTTTGCGAGAACGAGTTAGTCTTGACTGACGGTTCTGATTTGCATCTGCTGGATACCTTTAAGCTATGGGGTGAACAGGTGTTTGGCTGGTACTACTTTATTGAGCGAAGTGTGTACGAGCCGAATGAGGATGGACATGGCGGTCACTTTGTAAACAAGAGAATTAAGAAGCGATTGATCACCAAGCAGTACCTTATCGTTGGACGAGGTGCTGCTAAATCTTTATATGCTTCTTGTATGCAGGCTTACTTCCTGACTGTGGATACTTCAACCACTTTGCAGATTGCTACGGCCCCGACTATGCGCCAGGCGGATGAAACACTTTCGCCGATCCGGACAGCTATTACCAGATCCAGAGGGCCTTTGTTCAAGTTTTTGACCGAAGGCTCTTTGCAGAATACGACCGGTTCCCGAATGAATCGTGTAAAGCTGACGCCGACCAAGAAGGGCATCGAAGATTTCCTGACTGGGTCTCTTTTGGAGATCCGACCTATGGTAATCGACAAACTCCAGGGCTTGCGTGTTAAGTGTGCGACCGTGGACGAATGGCTTTCCGGTGACATCCGGGAAGATCCAATTGGTGCTATTGAGCAGTCGGCCAGTAAGGAGCAGGGTGGAGCCTACAACAACGACTATCTTATCATTGCTACGAGCTCTGAGGGTACTGTACGAAACGGCAGTGGTGACACAATCAAAATGGAGCTTATGAAGATCCTGAAAGGTGATTATGTCAATCCGCATGTTTCGATTTGGTGGTACAAGCTGGACTCTGTAGACGAGGTAGGAGACCCCAACACCTGGCTGAAAGCAAATCCGAACCTCGGTAAGACCGTTACTTATGAGACGTATCAGCTGGAAGTAGAACGCGCTGAACAGAACCCGGCGGTACGCAACGATACCTTGGCAAAGAGATTCGGTTTGCCCATGGAGGGGTACACCTATTATTTTACCTACGAGGAAACGCTGCCTCACCGGCACAGGGAATACTGGAAGATGCCGTGTGCTTTGGGGGCAGACCTTAGCCATGGCGACGACTTCTGCGCATTTACCTTCTTGTTCCCGCTTTCTAACGGGTGCTTTGGTGTTAAGACGAGGAACTACATAACCTCGTTGACATTGATGAAGCTCCCGGCGGCTATGCGGCAGCTGTATGACCGGTTTATGGCCGAAGGCAGTCTTGTGGTTATGGACGGCACTGTTTTGGATATGATGCAGGTCTATGATGACTTGGATGCTCACATTGCTCAGTACGAATACGATGTTCGGGCTTTTGGCTTTGACCCCTATAATGCGAAAGAGTTCGTGGCCCGCTGGGAGAATGAAAATGGGCCTTTTGGTATTGAGAAGGTTATCCAGGGTGCCAAGACGGAATCCGTACCTTTGGGCGAGCTGAAGAAGCTGGCAGGGGAGAGGATGCTGCTGTTTGATGAGGAACTTATGACTTTTGCCATGGGCAACTGTATTACTTTGGAAGATACCAACGGCAACCGGAAACTATTTAAGAAACGGTATGAAGAGAAGATCGATGCTGTAGCAGCCATGATGGACGCTTATGTTGCTTACAAGATCAACCGTGAACAGTTTGATTGAGGTTAAATAATGGAAGAAAATTACTCTTTTAGATCCCGGCTTAAACATGCCTGGAACGCTTTCTTGATTCGAGATCCCCCGGTTTATCGCGGTGGTGAGGTTAGCTATGGCTACCGGCCTGACCGTGTACGGTTTACGAGAGGCAATGAGCGAACGATCGTGACCTCGGTTATCAACCGGATCGGTATCGACTGTGCTGCAATCAAAATGGTTCATGCCCGGATGGATGAGGATGACCGTTTCCTGAAAGAAATCGACAGCGGGTTAAACAACTGCCTGAATGTGGAAGCGAACATCGACCAGACCGGGCGTGCTTTTATCCAGGATATGGTAATGAGCCTGATGGACGAGGGCTGCATTGCGATTGTTCCAGTGGATACTACCTCCAGCCCGCTTATGACTAATGGATATGACATCCAAAGTCTGCGGGTTGGCAAGGTGATTGAATGGTATCCGGATAGGGTGCGGATTCGGCTTTACAACGACCAGACCGGACGACAAGAAGAAGTTACTTTGCCCAAAAGTATGGTGGGCATTGTGGAGAACCCGCTGTTTGCAGTGATGAATGAGCCTAACTCGACTATGCAGCGCCTGATCCGCAAGCTGGCTCTTTTGGATGTTGTGGATGAGCAGACCAGCTCCGGTAAGCTTGACCTGATTATCCAGCTGCCCTATGTCATTAAGACAGAGGCCAGGCGGAAACAGGCCGAAGAACGGCGAAAGCTTGTGGAAGATCAGCTGGCAGGGTCTAAGTACGGTATTGCCTATACTGATGGCACCGAGCGAATTACCCAGCTGAACCGGAGCCTTGACAACAACCTGATGAAGCAGATCGAGTATTTGCAAAATCTGCTTTGGAGCCAGTTGGGCATTACGCAGGCTGTTATGGATGGTACAGCCGACGATAAGACAATGCTGAACTATTACAATCGAACGATTGAACCGATTGTATCCGCTATTGTGTTGGAGATGCGGCGAAAGTTCCTGACTAAGACGGCCAGGAGCCAACACCAGTCAATTGTGTTCTTTAACGATCCGTTTAAGCTGGTGCCGGTGGCACAGTTGGCTGACGTGGCTGATAAGTTCCGCCGGAATGAGATCCTGAGTTCGAATGAACTGCGCCAGATCGTTGGCTATCGCCCGAATGAAGATCCGAAGTCGGATGAGCTGACCAACCCTAACATCAGTCAGAGTAAGGAAGAGGTTGCCGATAATAAACCGATCGTTCCTAAGGAGGAGAATCAAAATGGCAAAGCGTAATTACGATTGCCGTGGCTGGGCCACCAAGTTTGGCGTGCTTTGCGGCGACGGTAGAACGATTATGCCAGGTGCATTCCGAGAGCAGGACGGCCAGGAAGTGCCACTTGTATGGAACCACCAGCATAACGATGCCAAGAATGTTTTGGGGCATGCCCTTTTGAAGGCTGAACCCGAAGGCATGAGGGCTTATGTGACTTTTAACGACACTGACCAGGGACGTAATGCAAAGGCTCTTGTGAAGAACCGTGACATTACGTCCTTTTCCATTTACGCGGATAGGTTGCAATATGCCGGCGATAAGAGCCGCGGCAATGTGGCCCATGGCATTATCCGAGAATTGAGCCTGGTGCTGGCCGGTGCTAACCCCGAGGCCCATATCGATGAAGTGCTTGCCCATGGCGAGGCCAGTGTTGATGAGGGCGTTATCTATAACAATGCCGGTGATATGGAATACGATTCCGGTGAGTTCGATGATACCCTTGAACATTCCGACGACAAAAAGGAGGAGCCTGAGATGGCCGAAGAAACTAAGAAAACCGAAAATGAGGAGACCGTGAAGGACGTGTATAATTCCATGTCTGACAAACAGAAGCAGGTTGTGGATTACATGGTTAGCATGGCTCTGAATGAAGGCAAGAAAACCGAAGACACTGAGGAGGAAACTGAAGTGAAGCATAATATTTTCGACAAAGAGACCGAGCGTACTGAGGATGTTCTGTCCCATGACGCAATGACCACCATCATCAACGATGCCAAGAAGGGCCGCCTGACTCTGAAAGAGGCCACTGAGGATTATCTGGAGCATTCCGAGGGTGATTACGGCATCAAGCAGATCGACCAGCTGTTCCCGAACTACAAGGAGCTGAATACTCCCCCGAAGTTCATTGATCGTGATCAGAGCTGGGTCAGTGTTGTGATGAACGGCGTCAAGCATGTTCCTTTCAGCCGCATCAAGACCAGTTTTGCTGACATCACCGCTGATGAGGCACGTGCACGAGGCTACACCAAGGGCAAGAAGAAGATCGAAGAGGTCTTTACCCTTCTGAAGCGCACCACCGACCCCCAGACTGTTTACAAGAAGCAGAAGTTCGACCGCGATGATGTGATCGATATTACGGATTTCGATGTTGTTGCTTGGGTCAAGGGTGAGATGCGCGGCAAGCTGGACGAGGAATTAGCTCGTTCCTTCCTGATTGGTGACGGCCGTCAGCCTGATTCCGATGATAAGATCCAGGAAACCCATATTCGCCCGATCTGGACGGATGATGCAATGTACTCTGTCAAGCGTGAGATCACCAAGGGTACTACCGAGGCTGAAACCGCCAGCAATCTGATCGATGATACCATCCGCGCCCGCAAGGAGTATAAGGGTTCCGGCAATCCGACCCTGTTTACCAGTGAGGATGTTCTGGCCGAGATGCTGCTGTTGAAAGACAAGAACGGCATCCGCATTTACAAGAGTGTGGATGAGCTGGCTACTGCTATGCGCGTTTCCAAGATCGTTACTGTTCCCCAGTTTGACGGCAATCTGACCCGTGAGAACACCGCAAGCAACAAGAAGGATACCTTTACCCTGAAGGCTATCATGGTCAACCTGGTCGACTACACTGTCGGCGCTGATAAGGGCGGCGCTGTCTCCATGTTCGATGACTTTGACATCGACTACAACCAGATGAAGTATCTGATCGAGACCCGCTGCTCCGGCGCGCTGACTGTACCGAAGTCCGCTATCGTCTTCGAGACCAAGGAGACCAGCACGATTGGCGGTTGATCGTAGGTTAGCCTCTACTAACCTAAAAGGAGATTCTCATGGCTAAGTTTTACGGAAACATCGGATACTGTAAGCTGACTGAGACCGCGCCCGGTGTACATACCGAGGAGATTACGGTTCGGCCTTATTATGGCGATTTTATCCGGAATACACGGAGACTCCAGGGGACGGAGCACCTGAACGACGATCTAATCATCAGCAGTCAGCTGAGCATTGTATCTGACCCGTATGCCCGTGAGAATTACTTTGCGATGCGTTATGCCGAATTTAATGGGGCAAAGTGGAAGATCAACGAGGTCGAGGTGCAGTATCCACGACTGATCTTGACGTTGGGAGGTCTTTACAATGGGGACGAGACTTGAGCTCCACCATGATTTGTGTGAGGTTTTGGGCTGCCCGGAAACCGGAAAGGATTGCAGGGTGTATTTTCAGCCTACGGTGAATACCCAGTTGAAGTACCCCTGTATCCTTTACGAGTGTAGTACAGCCGATACCAAATTTGCGGACAATGCCCCGTACCGATGGACAAAACGCTATCAGGTCACTGTGATCGATAAGAACCCGGATACGAAGATTCCGGAACTTATCGCACAGTGGCCGCTTTGTTTGTTTGACCGTTTTTACCCGGCAGACAACCTAAACCACTATGTATTAAACCTTTATTACTAAAGGAGGACAATCAAAATGGCAGCTATTACATGGGATGATACCGGCAAGCGCTTTTACGAAACTGGCGTTGACCACGGTGTTCTGTACCCGTATAACACCACCTCTAGCAAATATACCCCCGGTGTGGCCTGGAATGGCCTGACCTCTGTCTCCGAGAGCCCCTCCGGTGCAGAGGAGACCGCCCTGTACGCCGACAACATCAAGTATGGTTCCATGCGTTCAGCCGAGGACCATGGCGGCACCATCGAGGCTTACACTTATCCTGATGAGTGGAATGAGTGTGACGGCCGTGTGCAGATTGCCAAGGGCGCTTATGCCAGCCAGCAGAGCCGCAAGATGTTTGGCCTGTCTTACCGCACCAAGATCGGCAATGATGTCAGCGATGAAGCTGGCTATAAGCTGCATCTGGTTTATGGTGCCACTGCTTCCCCTTCGGAGATGAGCCATGAGACCATCAATGACAGCCCTGACGCTGCGACTATGAGCTGGGATTACACCACCAACCCGGTTGCCGTTGCCGGCCATAAGCCGACTGCACACATCGTGATCGACAGCCGCACTGCGGACAAGAGCAAACTGTCTCAGTTGGAGGCCAAGCTGTACGGCGGCGAAAGCGACCAGCCTGAACTGCCGCCTCCTGCCGAGGTTCTGACTCTGCTGGGCGAAGTCGGCGCATAACTACGTTCTTTGAAAGGAGAAAATGACCATGCTTAAGAAAACCATTACCTATACCGATTACGACGGCCTGGAGCGTACCGAGGAATTCCGTTTTAATCTGACCAAGGCTGAACTGATGGACATGGAACTGACTACAGTTGGCACCTTCAGCAAGCTGATGCAGAAGATCATTGACGAGAAAGACATGGTACGCCTGGCCAAATATTTTAAGGAACTGATCCTGAAGAGTTACGGCGTGAAGAGCGATGACGGCAAGCGCTTTATTAAGAGCCCTGAGCTGAGTGAGGCTTTTAGCCAGACGGAAGCTTACAGTGAGCTTTATATAGAGTTGCTTGGCAACAGCGAGTATGCTGTAAAATTCATCCAGCAGGTCATGCCGAAGGATCTGGACCAGAACGAAGTTGTTCCGGCAGGAAATGTAACGGTTTTGCCTAAAGCATAAGGCATAAGGAGAGATAAGGAATGCTTGAGATTACGGTAGCCCCGAGAGAGTATTACGACGAGGCGAATAACCAGTTTATTACGGTACCGGAGCAGAAACTTGTGCTTGAGCATTCCCTTATCTCCCTTTCTAAGTGGGAATCAAAATGGCACAAAGTCTTTTTAAGTGACGAGGCTCATACCAAAGAGCAGCAGATCGATTATATCCGCTGTATGACGGTGAACAAGGCTGTAAACCCTATGGCTTATTACGGGATCACCAATAAACAGCTGGCGGAGATCGATGCGTATATCGAGGACCCGATGACAGCCACCTGGTTTGCGGATGAGAAGCGAACAGGAAAGAAAAAAGTTATTACTAACGAAGTGATCTATTCCTGGATGGTGGATTTGGGTATCCCGGTCGAGTTTGAGCGCTGGCATTTAAACCGGCTGATTACTTTGGTACGGGTTTTAAATAATAGCCATGAACCGAAGAAAAAGATGAGCAAAAAAGCTACCTTTGATAGATATGCAGAGCTAAATGCTAAGCGCCGGGCAAAGACCGGTACCAAAGGATGATTCCCTTTTAGAAGGAGAGATAAAAAATGAGACTTGCAGGCGGTATTACCAACGGACGAGTGCGAGTCCGTTACAATTATGCAAGATATGGTTATACCCGTGGCGGAGGAAAGACTGGCACGGCGGTATTGACCTGGAACTTTTGGATGATAAGGAATATTTCGCCCCTTATTACAAAGACGGCACGAAAGTGAAGTTTAAAGTTACGAGAGCCAGAATTGTGGCTGACAAATCCAATAGGACCTGGGAGTGGGGGTACTATATTTGCCTGGAAGTGCAGAATCCCCCGAAGGGCAGCCGGACGAGGTACATTTACCTGTGCCATAATGCAAAGCTGATTGTTAAGGCCGGAGATATTGTTGAGTCCGGTGATGCGATTGCGGTCATGGGTAATACCGGCAACGCGGAATTGGCTGACCCGCCGTATGAACATGTGCACTTTGAGTGCCGCGAAACTGCACTGGGAACAGGCATTGATCCGACAGAATATTGCGGTTGCCCGAATGCAGTAGGCACCTATGGAGAGGAGAGCAAAATCGTGAGTGATGAGATCATGATCGATGTATCAAAGTACCAGAAAGTTATTGATTGGGCAAAGGTCCCGTATAAGGCATTTATCCGAATTGGTTACCGTGGGTACGGTGACACCGGTAGGTTGGTAACTGACGAATACTTTGAAAAGAATACTGCAGGAGCCCTTGCTAACAATAAGTTGGCAGGGTTCTATTTCTTTAGTCAGGCTTTGAATGCTGTGGAAGGCAAGGCGGAGGCTGAGTATGCTGTGAAAGTGCTGAATGGCCGAGGCAAAGGGCTGCCTATCTTCTTCGATGCCGAATATTCGAGCGATAAGAATCACAATGGCCGTGCTGACCATATCACTAAGTCGGCAAGAACTGCGGCGGCTACGGCTTTCTGTGAGAGGGTTCGTGAGCTTGGCTATCTGCCGGGAGTTTATACTTTTACGAACTTCGCCTATTCAAACATTGACTACACAAGCCTTGTGAACGGCAACGGATACATTGGATGGCTGGCCGATACGCGATCTAACTACGATACGATGCTGCCGCGCCATCTCCATCAGTATGCGCAGGGTACAGTGGCCGGTATTACGAGCGGAGTCGTAGACCTTGACCGAGTTATTAAGGCCTGGTCCACAGACGTTACCCCTTCGGAACCTGCCAAGCCTGCTGCTAAAACAATGCAGAAGATCACGATTGGACCCGTAAGCAACGGTGATGCCATGAAATTTTACAATCTGGCAAAAGAGCTGAAGCTGACAGACATGGGGCTGTACAAGGCCGAGTACGTGTAAGGAGAATCAAAATGGCCATTGTTTTTAAGCATAAAGGTGACTTTAAAAAGACAAAGCGGTTTTTAAAGCGGATGTCTGAAGAGGAATACCTGAAATGCCTGGATAAGTATGGCCGGAAAGGGGTAGAGGCATTGGCCCTGGCTACCCCGAGAGACAGCGGCAAAACTGCTGAGAGTTGGGACTACCGGATCAACCGGGATAAAGACGGTGTAAAGATCACCTGGACCAACAGTAATGTGAATAAAGGCGTGAATATTGCAATCATCCTGCAATACGGTCACGGAACAAGGAATGGCGGATATGTTCAGGGTAGGGATTACATCAACCCGGCTATCCGCCCTATTTTTGACCAAATGGCAGCTGAGGTTTGGGGAGAGGTGACAAAGGAATGAGTTCGTCTATTGACCAGCGCATTGTAGAAATGCAGTTTGACAATGCACAGTTTGAGAAGGGCATTTCGACCTCTTTGAAAAGCCTTGACAACCTGGAAAAAGGACTGAAGCTGGACGGAGCCAGCAAAGGATTGCAGAGTGTTGCGAATGCTGCAAACTCTATGAACTTTGATGGCTTGCAGAGCGGCATTTATGCTGTGCAGCAGAAGTTCAGTGCCTTGGAAGTGATTGGCATTACCGCATTACAGCGCATTACGAACCAGGCTATTTCTGCCGGTGAGGCCCTTGTGAACTCTCTTTCGATGGACCAGATCTCGGCCGGTTGGAGTAAATACGGTGCTAAGACCAAAGCAACCCAAACACTGGTTGCCCAGGGAAATGCCCTGGAAGACGTGAATAAGCAGATGGAGCAGCTGAACTGGTTCACCGATGAAACCAGCTACAACTTTACCGATATGCAGGAGAATATTGCTAAATTCACCGCTACCGGCAAAGGACTGGAAGAATCCGTTACTGCCATGGAGGGTATTGCCCTTTGGGCTGCGGCATCGGGCCAGAATGCCACTACTGCAAGCCGTGCGATGTACCAGCTGAGCCAGGCAATGGGCGCTGGTGTGATGCGCAAGGAGGATTACAAGAGTATTCAAAATGCAAGTATGGATACCGATGAATTCAGACAGAAATGCCTGGACGCCGGTGTTGCATTGGGCACCTTGAAGAAAAATGCCGATGGCACCTATAAGTCTTTGATGGCGAACTCTAAGGCTTTTAATAAATCCCAGTTTGCAGAGCATCTGACGGATGACGCTTGGCTTACCAGCGATGTCATGATGCGGGTTTACAACGATTACGCCAAGGCCGTTGACCAGATCTATACCTATGTGCAGGACAAAGCAGATGCAGGTGAGATCATCACTACCTCGGAAGCCATTGAGGCGATGGGTGATAAGGTTGATGCCTTTGGTTTGAAAGTATTTAAAGCCGGTCAGGAAGCACGTACCTTTGACGATGCTATCGACTCTGTAAAGGACGCTGTTTCTACTGGCTGGATGAAGACTTTTGAACTGATATTTGGCGACGCCGAACAGTCTACTAAGTTGTGGACTGACTTAGCGAATGATCTTTATGAGGTATTTGCTGAAGGTGGCAACGAGCGCAATGATTATCTGGAGCGTTTGATGGGCAAGCAAAGCGATGCTTTGACGGAAGCCCAGTGGAAGACGGTTGCGGGGACTACGACCGCCACCGATACTTTGAAACAGGCACTGATGGAGACGGCCAAAGCTCATGGTGTTGCCATTGACGAGATGATCAATGATGAGACAAGCTTTGAACAGTCGCTTTCTAAAGGTTGGCTGACCTCCGGAATCTTAAGCGAGACTTTGAAGAAATTTACCGGCGATACGGTAGAAAGTACCGAAACCTTGACCGCTAAGCTGGATGAATACAAGAAACTGGCGGCAGACGTTATCCAGGGCAATTATGGCAATGGTGCTGCACGTAAGACGGCTTTGGCTGAGGCCGGGCAGGACTACGCAACGATCCAGGGCATTGTTAATAAGATGCTTGCCGGGACTGAGATCACAATTGAGGATCTTGGTGATGCCCAGCTGAAATCCATTGGCTATACTGATGACCAGGTTGCGGCCCTGAGAGAACTTGCCAAACAGGCAGAAGAGACCGGCACACCACTGAATGAGCTGATCGAGAGCCTGAATAAACCGTCCGGCCGGGATCTGGTTGTTGAGTCGTTTTCAAATGTGCTGCACGGCTTGATGGGGGCTATCGAGACTGTAAAATCGGCTTGGAGCGAGGCTTTTCCAACGCCAACCGTTGAACGGGTATATTCTATTCTGGAAGCCATTAACAAATTTACCCAGAAGTTAGTGCTGACTGACGAAAACTCTGAAAAACTGAAAAATACGCTGAGAGGCTTGTTTGACGTACTTGGTATCGTTACTGATATTACCTCTAAGTTGGCCGATGGGGCTTTTAAAATTTTAAGCGCCGTTATGGGCGATGTGCATTTGAATGTGCTTGACTATACGGAGTCCATCGGTAAGAATTTGACAGCCACCCGAAAGTGGATCAGAGAGAATGAGACACTGAATAAAATCATTGATACAGTGGTTGATACCGTAATCAAGTGGGTGCAGTCTATTAAGAAGTGGATCAGCGAACACCAGATCGTCACAAAGATTGCGCAGACCCTGAACACCATTTTCACCACGATGGTATCGGTTGTGACGAAAGCGGCGACTGCAGTTTCAAAATGGTGGAAATCTTTTACAGGAATGCCTGCTGTGCAGACGGCCATTGAGAAATTTAAAGAGTTGTTCTTTGAACTTTTGGAAAAGGGCAAGGAGCGACTGGATGATTTTGGGCCAAAAGTACAGGAATTCTTTGAGAATTTTAAGGGATTTGACAGCCTGGACTTTAGCAGCGTATCAAGTTTGTTTACGTCGTTTACTGACGCGGCCGGTTCCGGGCTTGGTGCTGTGATTGATAAACTGGATCAGCTGAAGCAGAACATTTCCGGGTTTGTTGGCTCTGTAAAAGAGAAGTTTGCGCCATTGCAGGGGTTTATCGAGCAGTTCCAGCAGCTGGCCAGCCAGGGTGTGAAGAAATTTAGTTTTGGAAAGATTCTGACGGCTGCTACTGGCATTGCCGTTGTGGCCTCTTTGACAAAACTGGGGGATGCCCTGACTGCTGTTAAAAAGTCCACAGAAGGTATTAAAGACAGCCTGGTTGGGGTGCTTGGTAGCGTAAAGGGTGTTTTGACCGCTTACCAGAAAGACATTCAGGCGAGAAGTATCATTAAGATTGCAGCGGCCATTGCAATTTTGGCGGTTGCGGTGGGAGCACTTACGTTCTTGGATCAGAACAAGTTGCAGAGTTCTGCCATTGCTCTTGGTGCTTTGGGCGGAGGTCTGATCGTGCTTACAGGTGCACTGGGTGTCCTTGAAAAGAAAGGATTCCTTGGCAATACCACTGGGGCCGCAGCTTCGATGATTGCTATGGCTGGCAGCTTGCTTCTGATGATTCTGGCATTTAAACAGATTCAGGATTTAGATGTTGACTTTTCGAGTCTTGCCAAGAATCTGCTGGTTATGTTCAGTCTGATGGGCACATTGGTTGCTGGAATGTGGGCTGTAAATAAGATTGGTGGAGGCAGTGTCGGCTCGGCACTTTCCTTGATTGCTTATGCGGTTGCCATGAAGCTAGTAGTAAAGACACTTAGTGACATTAGTGTAATGCCATTGGATTCTATTGCAGCCTCTTTATTCAAAATGAGCACAATCATGCTTACTCTTTCGGCAGCTGCCAGAGTGGCAGGAAAGGGGAGTATGGGAGGAGCCGCATCCCTGATTGCAGTTGTGTATTCACTACAACAAATGCTAAAGATGATCCAGACAGTGAGCGATATGCCGCTGAAGACCATGCTGAAAGGCCTTGGTATGCTTGGCGGAATTATGCTGGCATTGGAATGGGTTGTTACTGGTGTAGGCAAAGCTGGAGCAAATGCGGATAAGGCTGGTAAATCTTTGCTGATGATCAGTGCTGCCCTGTACATCATGGTGGAGGTTATCCGTAACATCGATGATTTGAACAGTTCGGCTTTGACTAAAGGCATTGCTACCATTGGATTGATGAGCATGTTCTTTGCAGTGTTGATTGCTGTGACAAAGAATGCAGGAGCAAACTCTGTAAAAGCAGGGGTAGGTATCCTTGCTATGAGCGGAGCTGTTGCTGTACTTGCTGGTGCGATGTATGTAATTGGCAAAATCCCAGCCAGCGAACTTACAAAAAGCATAGCTGTTATTACTTCCATTTTTACAATGTTCGGATTCCTGATGGCCCTGAGCAGCAAAGCTACCGGCAGTTATAAGGCCATTATTGCAATTTCCGCTTCTATGGCCGCTCTGATAGCATTGATGGCTGTTATGTCTACCATGGATACCGACAGCTTGACTCGATCTACGGTTGCGTTGGATAGTATCATGGCTATGCTTGCCTTGACTATTGCCGCTACTAAGGGCGTCGATGGCGGGTCGCTTGCAGCTATAGCTATGATTACGCTGGCTGTAGCGGCTATAGGGTTTGTACTGTATCAGTTGGCAAGTCTGCCGAATCCTGAAGATGTATTGCCCATTGCTGTTTCCATGTCCAGTGTATTGCTGGCGCTTTCTGCTGCAATGGCCATTATGGGAAATATGGGCGTTGTTGGGATTGCAACCGGAAGTCTTGGCATTATTGCTGCGATCGCCACAATTACTGCCGTTCTTGAAGCTCTTGGCGGATTGATGAAGCTTGATATTTTTAGCGAGAATCTTGACAACGCCATTACGGCTATGGGTAAAATCGGTGAAGCACTTGGCACATTTATTGGCGGTATTGGCACGGGACTTACTGGCCAGTTGCCTAAGATGGCTAAAAACATTTCGGATTTTGCAGATGGAATGCAAGAGTTTGTTGAGTTTGTGCATAACCTGGATGATAACTTTGGCTCTAAAGTTGATACGTTGGTTAAAGCAACTGAAAAACTTACTCGCCGCGGATTTACTTCTGGTCTGAACAATCTTTCAGCCAGCGGCATCAACTACGAGACAATCGGCACAAATCTGAAGAACCTTGGCGAAGCAATCAAGGGCATGGCCGCCGCAACAAGTGGAGTAAGTGTGGAACGGCTCACCTCGAGTGCTGAGGCAGTTTCGGCTATTGCTGATATTATGGCAAATGTACCGGTTTCTGGCGGACTTTGGGGTGACATCGTAGGAAATACGATGAATCTTAGTGACCTTGGAAGTCAGCTAACTTCTTTCGCGCAGGCAATGGTGAATTACTGTTCTATCATCAATGGCGCTGAAGGCGGAGCCGCCCTTGATACTGCCGCTGTTGAACAAAGTAAAGCTGCGGCTGATATTCTGATCGATTTAGCAGGGAAAGCACCGAACTTTGGAGATCTTGACTTAAGCAAACTTGGGACCCAGCTTGTTACTTTTGCAAGAGCGATGGTCCGCTATAGTCAGATTATTTCTGGTGGGTATGGCGGCAGTGCATTTGATTCAAATGCTGTAATGGCAAGCGAGAATGCGGTGAACACAATCATTGCTATGTCCCAGTCTATTGACCCTACTGGTGGGTTCATTGCCTGGCTAATGGGTGAGAAAGATCTAGGTGCTTTTGCGTCCAATCTTACTGCCTTTGGCGAAGCCCTCGTATCCTACGGTCAGAAGTGTACGATGCTGAGCGTTGTTTCTATCAATGACACATCTGCCTGTATTGAGAACCTGGTTGATGCACTGAATCTGGTTGGAAACATCAACTTTGAAGCTCTTAATATGCTGAGCGAGGCGCTGAATACCTTTACACCCAACAGTTCGTTTGTGGATATGTTTGCCTCGGCAGCAGAATCCATGAGCACCGTTGGCAGCCAGATGATTCAGGCATTTAACACTGGCATTACGGAAAATGCTCCGAGTGTAGCAGAGAATGCGCAGACACTGGTGAATAATTTTGTAGCATCTGTTACAACCGCTATTTCCTCGAACACCCTTCTGATTGCTGCGAGCATTGATACGTTGTGTTTGACTCTGAACACCACGATTGCCAATAAACAGGCTGATTTTAATACCAGTGTCACAAATCTTTTGACCGGAGTAGTTTCCACTATTCATGAACAGTACAACAATTGGTATACGGCAGGCAACTTCCTGGCAATTGTTCTGGCCGCTGGTATTCGTTCCGGTGAATCGGAAGCTATCAATGCCGCAGCAGAGGTTGCCGGAAAGGCACTTGAGGCTGCAAAACAGAAATTACAAATCAACTCGCCATCCAAGGTGATGTATGGCTTTGGCCGGTACTTTGATTTGGGTTTTGCAAACGGTATCCTCGACTATGCTGATACAGTTGCAAAAGCCAGTGAGAATATTGCGACGGAAGCTATTTCCACTGCACAAATCATTGCTGAGAACATTGCCGCTACGATGGATGAGGATTTCGAGTACGAGCCTACCATCCGGCCGGTTTTGGATATGGATGAGGTGGATAGTGGCCTTAATGCGTTTGATCGGAGTTTTGCAAACCGCAGCATGAACCTTGCCGGCAGCATTGACCGTGTACGGAAGGCAGCCCCTGCGGATAAGTATGCTGAGAATGTGAACCCCAGCCAGAATCAAAATGGCGGGGCTACCACCTACAACTTTAATCAGTATAACTACAGCCCGAAGGCGCTGAGCAGGATCGATTTGTACCGCCAGACGAACAACCAGTTTGCCATGATGAAGGAAAGAGGAAAAGCATGATTAAATCCGTGAAAGTCACGAACTACATGGGCGAATCGTTGACCATTCCTCTCATCTGGAATGACGGACCCTTTGAGATTGAGAAGATTGAAGGGCTTGGTCCGCCCAAAGCCAACATCAATACAACGGAAATTGCCACAAATGACGGTTCTAAGTTTAACTCTGCCCGATCTACTGAACGAAACATTGTTTTGTATCTTATCCTGCATGGAGCACCTACCATTGAAGATGCACGACATTTGAGTTACAAGTATTTTCCTGTGAAGAAGTATTTGCAACTTGAGATTGAGACCGATAACCGGCGCTGCATTGTGGAAGGCTACCCCGAATCCAATGAACCAAATATCTTTAGTGAAAACGAAGACATTCAGGTCAGTATCGTTTGCCCGAATCCGTATTGGAAGTCGGCAGGCGATGACGGAATTCGAGAGGTAGTATTTCATGGTGTGGCGCCTAATTTCGAGTTTCCTTTCTCTAACGAATCGCTGACTGAGGATAAGATCGAATTTGGTATTATCGAGCGGCGCAAAGAAAATGTCGTTTACTATGACGGCGATGCGGAGCAGGGAATTACTATCATCATTGAGGCGATCGGCACAGTAAAAAACCTTACGATTTACAATGTGCGAACCAGAGAGAAAATGGCTATCAGCCACGATGAGCTTGTGAGCTTTACTGGTTCTGGCATTGTGAACGGTGATACAATTACGATTTCGACTGTGAAGGGCCACAAATCGATCGAGCTTTTGCGTGATGGTGTTACGACTAATATCCTGAACTGCATTGGTAAAGATGACGACTGGTTTATGCTGTCGAAAGGCGACAACATTTTCGGCTATACTGCTGACGAGGGCAGCGACTACCTGGATTTCAAAATAAACTATTCTTCTTTGTATGAGGGTATTTAAATGGAAGCACTGATTATGGACAAGGACTTTAAGTCGGTAGCTGTAATTGACGACTATGAGTCTTTTATCTGGACTGACCGTTACACCGGCTACGGAGACTTTGAGCTTTATGCCCCTGTCAGTGCAGCATTTTTTAACTTTACCAAAGACGGGTATTATATTTGGAGCGCCGAATCTGAGCACCTTATGATTATCGAGAAGAACGATATCGAGAGCGATGCGGAAGATGGCAGCCACGTTACTGTGACGGGGAGGAGCCTTGAGTCTATTTTAGACCGGCGTATTATCTGGACCCAGACGACCCTTAGCGGCAGTTTACAGGACGGGATCAAGAAACTTCTTACAGAAAACATCATTTCGCCGAGTGATGAGAAGCGGAAGATCCCGAATTTTGTTTTTAAGGAAAGCACTGACGAAGCAATTACAAAGCTGACAGTAGATGCCCAGTATACGGGCGACAATCTCTACGATGCTATTAAATCTCTTTGCGAAACGAATGAACTCGGATTTAAGGTTATCTTGAACAGTGACCTTAAGTTCGAGTTTTCTTTGTATTTCGGCACGGACCGTTCCTATAACCAAAAGAAACTGCCGTACGTGATCTTTAGCCCGAACTTTGAAAACCTGGTCAACTCGAACTACTACGAGAGTTCTGCGGAGCTTAAGAATGTAGCATTGGTTGGCGGGGAAGGAGAAGGCTCGGACCGGAAATTTAAGAGTGTATACGGTAACGGTGTTGAGGCGTTCCCCAGTGGGATGGACAGGCGAGAGCTGTTTGTGGACGCCCGGGATTTGAGCACCAAGACAAGCGGCAAGACTCTATCTGCCACCGAATACAATGCCCAGCTCGAACAGCGAGGCTACGATAAACTTGGGGAAAATACCCAGGCTACCGGGTTTGAGGGCGACATTGAGAATACTGAGATGTTCAGCTATGGGAAGGATTTCTTCGTCGGAGATATTGTACAGATTCAAAATGAGTACAAAATCAAGGCGACTACAAGAGTGGTTGAGGTCGTTATCTCGGATAGTTCCACGGGCACTACGATCGTGCCGACATTCTCGACCCCGACACTGACAAAAACTTAAAGGAGGCTGTACAATATGGCTTTTAGTTATGGCTTTTACAATAGCCTGAATGGAGATCGAAAGTACGACTCCGAAGATTTGAGCCGGATGTTTGATGGCATTATCTATGATGGTGTCATTGGTGCAGTTGGTGATACGTTTGCTGTAAAAGCCGGAACTGGGAATACTGTAAACGTATCGAGTGGACGTGCTTGGTTCAACCATACCTGGACCTACAACGATGCACCGATGCCTATTAGCTGTGGCTCTGCGGCGGTGCTTTTGGATCGCTATGATGCCATTGTGCTGGAAGTGAACGCTGCTTCTGATGTGCGTAAAAACAGTATCAAAGTTGTGACCGGAACCGAAGCATCAAACCCGGTGAAACCCACGATGGAGAACACTGAGTTTGTGCACCAGTATCCGCTGGCTTATATTTTGCGTAAAGCAGGTTCCAGCAGCATTTCACAGTCTCAGATCGAGAATGCTGTCGGCACATCTGAGTGCCCGCTGGCATCTGGCGTTATGGCCTCTATGAGCTTTGATCAAATTATAGCACAGTGGAAGGCTAATTATACCGAGTGGATGGCCCAGCAGCAGGAAGAGCAGGAAGAGTATATTGCCAATCGTAATTCGGACTTTAATGCCTGGTTCAGCGATTTGGAAGCGACCCTTGACTCCAACGCTGCAGCCAACCTTAACAACAAGATCAACAAACTGGCTACTATCAGTATCAGTCTGAAAGCTGCGAACTGTACCGGCACGGGGCCTTACCGCCAGAGAGTATCTATCTCTACGATGACTTCTGACCGGAATTTTGGGCCTATGTATGTAGCCCCGACTGGCAATCAGGAGACAGACGCTGCGAACCTGGAGGCGCTTGGTTGTTTGAGCCGCGGCGTTACTGGGGCGGGTTACGTTGATATTTACTGCTATGAGCAGAAGCCGGAAATCGATTTTACGGTTCTGGCAGACGGGAGGATTTAAGTTATGGGCGTTATTTCTGGAGGTTCCGGTGGCGGCGGGGGTGGCGCTGTCATCCTGCGCGTAAATGGCCTGTCTGGAACCAGCATCAGTGCAACTCTTGGTTCGAAAACTGTTAGCGGTACGATTCCTTATGCAGGCGTGCTGGAACTGAACCTTGGTAAAGTAGGACAGTGGGCCGTTACTGCCAGGAGCGGAAGTTACAGTTTTACCCAGCAGGTAAAGGCCTTTACTTACGGCATTACCGAGATCTGGGCACTGGCCAAGAAGGCATTCTATGATTGCACGACAACCGAGATCCAAGCGATTGCAAAGAGTGGAATGGCCAGCCAGTATTGGAGCGTTGGCGATTACCATAAGATTACTCTTACTAACGGCGAAGAAATTGAGGTTGCCATTGCCGATTTCAACCACGATGTTACTCCTGGGGGCGCTACAATCCCGTTGACATTAGTTATGAAACAGGCTTTTAAGTCTGTTACTGGCAGAATCAATAATGCTATGTCTACTGCTGGCGGTTATCCTGCTTGCGAATTTAGAACAAATACCCTTCCAAGTTTAATTGCACTATTTCCTGATGAGTGGCAAAACATCATGACTGCCGCAAGGAAAAAGTCGATTTCTTATTCAGCTGCTGCAACTGCGATTGTAACTTCTGATGATAAAGCATGGATGCTCTCGGCACAAGAAGTCTGTGGAGCGACTTCTTTTAATGGGTATTCGTGCCTTGATGACGGTAGTACGTTGTATCCGATATTTGCTTCGAATGCTGACCGAATTCGTCTGTGTGGTGATGCTGCTGGAGCTTGGTGGACAAGGTCCCCTCGAGCTCCTTATAGTCAATATTCCTCTTATTGCTATGTTCAGTCAGACGGCGCTGTTCGGTCTTGGGATAACAACGCTACATCTACTACGGTAGAGGGCGCAAAATACTGCTATTGTCTCGGTTTCTGTGTAGGCTAAAGGAGGTTCAAAATCGATGTACAAGGTCTATAAAAACGACACTCTGGTCGCTGTTACTGATAAAGTTCTGCGCTGCAAGGCACAGGAAAACGGTGTTGTGGTCGTGGCAAGCAACGGTACCGGCATTATCTGGGATGGCATGATCCACAACCTGCCGGGTTATGAGTATGATATTCGGCTTGAAGAGATCTCGGATATGCGGAATGTTATCGACACGCAGGCGGCCACTGCTGTAAGCCCTGTAGAAGCGCAGGCAACCTATACGGCCATGATGACCGACACCCTGATGACGGAGGAATAAGTTATGCTGAACATTGAGAAGCTGAAACTTTGGTATCCGAAATTGTGGAACAAGAAGATGATGGCCAATGCCGTGAAGAAAGGCGCTATCACCGCAGAACAGTATAAAGAGGTCACCGGTGAAGAGTATCCCGGCTGACCTTTTTGCTTTGAAAGGAGAAAACTATGGCTACAAACATGATGCCGGGGGCTATGCCCCAAGGAAGTCAAAATAGTTTTCTGCAACCGCAGCCTGCGATTTACCCGACTGCTTATCCGGCGGCACCGAATGTTGGTGCTGTACAGGCAAGACCCCGGACTATCCCAGGCAGGATGATTTATTCACCTGATGAGATCATGCCGCAGGAAGTACCGATGGATGGCAGCGTGAGTTTATTCCCGATGCACGACTGGAGTTGTGTGTATGGGAAGTGGTGGACTTCGAACGGGCAGATCCAGACGGTGAAGTTCATTTTAGAGCAGCCGAAGAAGCAAATTGACGAATCTACTGTGAGTCTAACGGATATTTCGGAGAGGCTGAATAAAGTAGAGCGGTACCTTTTTAAGAACAAGCATAAGCAAAGACCAAATCAAAATGAACCGGTGAAGGTGGAGGAAGTTCCACATCCGGAATAAACAGGAGCGACTGAGATGGCAAATACAATCGTTCTGAACGAATACACCGCTGCCATTAAGGACAGCCCGAAAAAGTATCTTGAATTTGGCACATACGACAGCTATGGCCGAGAGCATATAAATGTCATGCCCGAATCTGGCTGGGAGGACTTGAGTGTATATGTCACTTTCATTTCTCCCAAAAAAGTAAAGCGAACAGTATTGCTCACCAATCCTGTTATTCCTGTGCCAAAAGATGCTACTGCAGGTTGTTGCGGATTTGGGGCGATTGTGTTTGCCGGTTATAAAGATGGCGAATGCATTATCACCTGTGATGTTCCATATCATCTTGGGCATCACAGCAACATCGAGCCAGATGAGTATGATGAAGAAGATGCCAAATTACTTGAACAAATAATGTCCATTGCTGAATTTCTGCGAAATTTAGCGCGGGGCGGTAAAAAAGGACAAGTCTTCACGAAGCTTAGTGACAAAGATCTGGATATCGGATGGGAAACACCAAAAGAGTCCAGCGGAACCGTAATTGATTTCAAAATAGGCAATGGATTGCTCTATGATGAAGCAACTAAGGTTCTCTCAGTCGATGTTGCGAATGACGCAGAGAAAGATAATACTCGTCCAATTTCGAGCGCAGCCGTCGACACAATCGTCGGAAACATTGATGTCCTTTTGAGCGGCATTTGAAGGAGTGAAGAAATATGAGCATTGCAACAGAAATTACAAGAATTCAATCTGATCGTGACCTCTTAAGAACCAAGGCTATCGAGCTGAAGTTATCTACCAAGGCCGATGTTAATACCGTTTCTAAGGCAATTACTACGACCTCGAACCTGGATGACCTCGCTTCAGCATTCGATTCTATTACGAATCAGGGAAGTGTCTCAACCAGTGTCAAGGAAGGCGAGACCTACACCATTCCAAAGGGCTACCACGATGGCACTGGTACAGTAAGCGGCGTAGCAGGCGGCGGTAACTATAGCTTGCAGAGCAAGACTGTAACTCCGACCAAGGCAAACCAGCAGATTACTGCAGATGAAGGTTACTATGGCCTCAGTGATGTTACGGTCAACGCCATTCCTGACTCTTACCAGAATGTCACGAGTGTGACTGCTGCAGCAGGAGATGTTCTTACTGGGAAGGTTATTGTTGACAAGACCGGCAAGCAGATTGCAGGTACCATGCCTAATAATGGTGCCGTGGAGAAGACCCTTGATGTAACGCCATCCTATACGGTTCCTGCCGGTTATCACAATGGCAAAGGTGTTGTGAAAATCGTAACGGAGCAGAAGACCGCCACCCCGACTAAAGCTGAGCAGAATATCACTCCCACTGCGGGAAGTGTTCTGAGCAAAGTTATCGTGGCGGCTATCCCCGCTAAATACCAAGACGTGAGCAGTGTTACTGCTGCGGCTGGTGATATTCTGGCAGGGAAGAAGATTGTTTCGTCCACCGGCGCTGTTGTTGAAGGCACTATGGCCAACAATGGAGCTATTGCCAAGACCATTGATGGTCTGACTACTATGAGCGTTACAATTGCCGCCGGCTATACTTCTGGCGGTACAGTAAGCCTTACCAACGACATTGAAGAAGCACTTATGGCTATCTGAAAGAGGGTGGCAGCGTGAGTATTCAAAATGAAATTACCAGATTGAGTACGGCGAAAAAGGATATTGCGGCTGCCATCAAAAATAAAGGTGTTTCTGTCCCATCAGACCTTACGATTGATGGCTATGCTGCAAAGATCAATGAGATTATGGTGGCTGATGTATTTACAGGTGCCACGACTACCTCTGACGGTACGTCTGGCCTTGTCCCGGCACCGACTTCTGCTGATAAGGATAGCTACTTGAAAGGTGATGGAACCTGGAGTAAACCTGAGGCGCAAACGTCAATTAAAATTTGCAGATGGGGGGATATCTAATATGCCTGTATATTTTGGAAGCCAGAAGGTCAGCATTTTTGCAGGAGCCGGAAGTACAAAAGCACAAAGCAAAAGTATCGCCCCGACAGAAAGTCAACAGATTGTGACACCAGATGAAGGGTATGATTGCTTATCTCAGGTCACAGTTGGAGCCATATCGTCCGATTATGTCGGAAGTGGTATCGCCAAAAAGGCGGCGGCGATCTATACGCCTGGCACGAGTAACCAGACGATTGGAGCGAATCAGTACCTGAGCGGTGCTCAGACGATCAAGGGAGATAGCAACCTGGTCGCTGGGAACATCCGCTCAGGTGTTTCTATTTTTGGGGTAACCGGCACGGTGGTGGCGGCATCCTCGCCAAACCTGCAGGCTAAGACTGTTACACCAGGGACTTCAAGCCAGACCGTAAGACCTGACAGCGGCTACGACGGCCTGAGCCAAGTGGTTGTGAGCGGCGATTATGATCTGGTGAGTGGGAACATTATCAGCGGCAAGACCATTTTCGGTGTGCCTGGTTCTGTGGTGATCCAGAGGTATTACACCGGCAGCTCTGCACCCAGTTCTTCGATCGGCAGCAATGGTGATTTGTATTTGCAGACTGGGGGCTAATGTATGGCAAGTGTAACATTGGTTCCTACAGGATATGATGGCCAACACTCATCGTATATTTCTGTAGATGCATCTTATCCACTTTCAAATGGCCTCACCAGCGCAAGCAGTGGCACCTTTGCGGTGATAAACCTGAACAAAGGTGGCGGCGCGGTTTCTAAGCTGGCAGTCAAATTCGATATGTCAAAGATTCCGACCGACGCTAAGATCAATTCTATCTCTTGTAAGATAAAAGCCAGAATCTCGAACGCGTATACGTACATATTGAGCGGTGTTGCGCAGTTGTATTGCGGAACGGCCGGGTTGAGCAGCGAAATTGATTTGGGAACATCCGAAGTGGCTCAGTCTTTTAGTGATACAGGCTATTGGGATCGTGAGAGCCTGGACGATCTTATCTTGCTGATTACCTGTACACGCGGTTCGCTATCTGCAAACAGCAGCCAGACATTGCGTTTTTACGGCGCTGATCTGACTGTAAACTACACTGGCGGCGGATCTTCTGGCCCTGTGCTGAGCACTAAGGTAAATGGCAGCTGGGTGAACGTATCTAAGGTTTACAAAAAAGTAAGCGGTATTTGGGTAGAACAGAGTGATATTGCAAACTTGTTTAGCCCTGATACCAATTATGTAAAGGGGTGAGATTTTGGCAAAGACTACAGAAACGATTGGCGAATTCACAATGAACATTCTTACCGCGGAGCAGTATGCAGATGCGAAAAAGAATAACCAGATCGACCCCAATCAATTATATTTTACCCCTGAAAAAAAGTTGGTTGTTGCGGTATCTCAGGATGAGTATGAATCAATGAAAGAGGCCGGTACGCTGGATGAGGATGTACTTTATGTTACACCCGCTAGTGAGTCCGTTCGATTCCCGGTCCACATATTTTCCGCTGGCATTCAGACATTTTCCCTTTTCGTTGTCCTTCATCATCGTCTCGAACATCCAGTCCAGGCGCTCTTTTAAGGTATCATCCAGAACCGGAGCGGCAACCTCAACACGGCGGATGGTATTTCTTGTCATGAAATCGGCGGATGCAAGATAGACCTTCTCGCGCTCTTTCGTTCCAAAACGGTAAATTCTGGAATGCTCAAGGAAGCGGCCGACAATGCTGACAACCTTGATATTTTCCGTGTATCCCTCGATTCCCGGAATCAGACAGCAGATACCTCTGACGATCATGTCAATCTTCACACCAGCCTTAGACGCATCGATTAATTTATCAATGATACGCTTATCTGTCAGAGAATTCATTTTCAGGCCGATGTATGCAGTCTCTCCATTTTTCTGTTTCTGGAT
>ENA-OPAG01000418-OPAG01000418.1-human-gut-metagenome-genome-assembly--contig:-NODE-418-length-26309-cov-7.834425_pt1 | contig 26309 bp, 17 predicted proteins | sample MGYA00241053_ERZ501422 | MGnify/ENA primary metagenome ERZ501422 (study PRJEB25962, sample SAMEA2042619) | human gut metagenome | biome: human gut; feature: human-associated habitat; material: faeces... | reverse complement strand
CACCGCCATTCGGGTTCGCGTTGTTGTTGCCACGATAGACCACACGGCTGGAGGCAGTGGATATGTAGTAGATGTCGCAGTAATTTGTCGAGGAGGAACCCGAAACGGAACCCACCGGAATCACGTCCATATATTTGCCATGCGCCACGGCGGTAATCCAGATACCGGAGCTCACGGAACCCTTAACCAGGCGGGTACTGCCGTCAGGCATCCAGATGCGCCACTTCCCGGAATTGCCCGTGTCATTAGGGAGGTCCACGCCGTCCATCATGTCATATTTATGACCATAGATGTCCTCGTAGCCAAGGCAGCAAATATTATTCACCTGCGTAACCGTGGCCCCGCCGTAGTCATCCTTCTCACGGTACCACGCATACTGGTGGACGGAGTTTTCTATCAGGCTGTTCGTCACATTAGGGTTGATTGAGGAGGCTTCCTCGTAGCCGATCGTGTCCGTCATACCGCGGCTGGCAGTACCACCCGTAGTACGGTTGTTCGTGTGAGAGCCCGCGCCGCATTGTTCCTGGCTGTCACGACGACCGTACTTCGCGTAGAAAAGATTCGCGATGCGCGAGTGCATAAGGGCATCAATCTGCTGCATACCGCGCTGGACACTGTAATAGTGGAAATCAGCCCAGGTCATGCTCGCCGTAGTGCTCCCGCCGGTAATGCAGGCGCGAAGTTTGGAACCGACAACACTGCTGCCCACAACGGCACACAAGTGCTCGTCATTAGGCACCCATTCGGGTTCCATATCCTCGATCCTGTCACTGTTAGAAAGGACAACCTTATCGAACTCTGCCGTGTTCAGAATGGAGAAGTGAAGAGCAGTGGCACCCTCCGGAACATCGGCAATCAGGTACATACCGGCCTCGAACTTGTTGCTCAAGGTAGGGACGACGATTGAACTGATGACCGTGCCGGAATCGTCTGTGAAAATGCTTCCGACAAGGCTTGTACCGGGAACGCTCGGGAAACGCACACGCTTGTAACCGTCCACGTTCACCTTGCATACCGAATACGTACTGTCAGTACTGTAGCTGTTCGAAAGCGTATCCTTTCCGCTCATGATCTTACGACCGGAAAGATAACCGCCACTCGTGCCCTTAATGTCGTCAAGCGTAAGGACGTCAGCATCCGGAACGGAAGGCATGTTATCCGAACCGTTACTGCTGTAACAGGAGTAATGCTTGCCGTTAAGGTAATCATTGATACCCTTGCTCCAGAAGAAGGGCTCGTACATCATCCAGTCACCTTCAGTGCCGTCCAGTCTGGCAGCCGTGCCGTCGGCGTACTTGTTGCTGTCCGTGTCGTCCAGCGGGTAGTAGGTCATCTCACCGTCCAGGTTGTTCACCGTGGTATCAACGTTCGCCATGTTCACACCCCGCGTCGTCGCTTTTTTAGTCACTTTAGCAAGTACACGGTGACGCTGCTTCAGGATGGCGGAAATATGACCGCTCACCTCATACGCGTTGTCATACTTGTAGCCGGTACCGTTGTCAAGGTTGCTCACGTTCGCGTCATCCGATACCTCGTCGTCGAACTCGATCATCGTGTATTCCGGCTGCCGGATATTCAGTTCCGGGAAGTGCGCCTTCAGAGCGCTGTACGTATCGTCATCAATGTAGCGCGTGAGCTGTACCGTACCCACCAAGGCGCACGTGTCCGTAGTGTTGCCATCGGAATCCACACCGCCCATCCCGACAAACTTATCCAGCCACGTACCGTCATCCTCGCGGTCAATACCGGTTACTCTGATACGTTCCACACCCGTGCAACGGCCCAGCAGGGTTTCCCAGTCAATACCTGGACAACTGTCAAAGATGAAGGTCTTCACCTTGCTGTAGCTTTCCAATGTCAGCCCGCCGGTGGTCAGTCTGCCCAGATATTCCAGACGGAGGCTGGTCAGTGTACCGGGAAGGTGGAGCAGCGTCACGGGAGAACCCTTGGCAAGCACCACACTCTGCACCTGCGTACCGCGGGCCTCAAGTTCTTCCAGCTTGGTCTGCGCACTCAAATCCAGCTCGGTACTGGTACTTCCCCCGGTTTTCGCCTGTGCCTGGTTACGAAGGTTGAGTTTACGTAGCTGCTTGCAGTTGCCGATGTTCAACCACCAGCCGGTACTGCCGTTGCCGGAACTTTGAAGGTTCAGTTCGCGCAGCACGGTACATTTGCCCAGGTCGAAAGCGTTTTTCAGGTGGTCGGCGGCCCCGCTCATATCCAGCACCTTCATACGGCTCGCGCCATAAACCCTCAAGGGATCGTTCACCGTATAGGCACCGGTGATGGAAAGGCTCGCAGCCGCATCTTTCTTGATGATGCCGGTATTCCCTATATTCGGGCTGTTGTTCGTACCGTAGCCGAAAGCATAAACCTCGTTGGCCGTAATCTTCAGCACGTCGGGGGTGTCAGCAGCCGTACGTGCCAGATAGAGGTCGATGTTGTCACTGGTGAAATTGCTCGTGCCGTACTTAGCATCCAGAAGGGCGAAACGATTACGCACGAAATATTCACGGTGCGCACGGTTACTGCCCTGAAGGGCGTAGATGAACGGCCACACCTTGCCGTACATCTCCTGCGTGGCGGGCAGGATGTACTTCAGCTCGCCGCTCTTGTTATAGGCACGGTCGCACCAGTTGCCCGCCTGCTCCACGTTCAGCATGTCCAGGACACGGCTGGTGGTAAGTACACCGCGAAGAGCCTGCGCCTGTGTCTTCAGGTCAGCGTCCAGGTTGGCCAGAACGAGGTTCCAAAGCCAGCTGTCACGGCCTTCAAAGGCATATTTCCCGGCCTCGGCGTCATAAGTGTCGCGGTCGGTGGTGTAGTCATACACCAGGAAACAGTCGTTACGTTTTCCCATCTGGGTATCACCGTCGTAGTAGGTGATGTACCATATCAGGCCGTCCCACGTGCGCAGCATCATGTTCTTCGCACGCTGGTCAACGGCAAGGAAATAGTCCGTCCAGAGGTAATACGTCAGCAGGAAAGCCTTGTCGAAATAGTCACTTATCTCGTCCCTGAACTTCTCGCTCTTAAAAGTGGAGAGGTCGGCGCTCGTCGCACCGTCCGGAACACACGAGCGTATCCATGCGTACAGCCGTTTCACGGCCGTACGCTGCGACTCGTCAAGGCCCGCCCATTTCACATCATCCGGAACGTTGGTCTCGGCACCGGCATCAAACACCTCCTCCAGATGAGCGTCACTTGTGGTCTTGAAAAGGCACATGGCCTCGGTATTGTTCAGCATTTCCAGAGTGAGGGGACAGGCAGGATCGTAACCCTCCACGCCACTAAGGCCGAACAGGTCGCCGCTCTTGCTTTTCTCGTTGTTGAAGTTGTATTGCCCCACATAGTTGTTCTCGCCGTCCTCCGCAGCCGCCACAAACATGTCGATAGGCACACCGTCGATAGCGGTACGCACGGTGACCGCGTTCAAATCGCTGCCGCCCGTCTCGTACTGGTAACGCTGCGGAGGGGTGAGAAGCCCCATCTCCTTCAGCACGTCGTTGAACAGTTTGGCACCGCCTGTGTTCAGCGACATGGACGAGTCGGAATAATCACTCTTCAGACAGATCAGGTTCATGGCGATGCCACCGGGACGGACGGGATATTTCTTTTCCGCCTGCTCCTTGCCGCCAACGGTGAAGCTAAGGTTCGTGCCGCCCTTGCTGATATAGATACGGATGTTCTTGCTCGGATATTTCGTGGAACTGGTACCCTGAATACGGATATAACAGTCACGGAGCACGAAGTCGTATTCGGATCCGAAAGGGGAGTAATAGAAGATATCAGCCGAAAAGTCCGTCTTCTTGTTGTTCTCGGCATACACGTCATCGAGCTTGTTCTGGCGCACGATACGCAGCACCCCCTTGCCCTTGGCACGCAGCTTGTCCATATCCACAGTGTCGGTATCACCCAGGATATCGTTCTCCTCATACAGCGCGATCATCTCCTCACCGTCCGCACTGTCCACCATCCGGTTCTCCAGTTCCTCGTCGTCACTCAACCGGCGGGTATAGATACGCACGCTCTTTACCTCCACGTCCGCCCCGGCGCTGTCAATGGTGATATATTTCGGATTGTCCTGGCGGAAGCTGAAGGCGTTGTCGTAGATGTCGGCACCGGTACGGTTGCCGTCCACATAAAGCTCCATCAGACGGCTCTCATTGCGGGTACCCACCATGAGGGCCACCTTGATCCACCGGTCTTCCACATAATTCGTGCCCAGCTTGATCTCACGCTCCACCAGCTCGTCGTCCTCGTTGGTATAGGACACTTTCTCACCGGTCTTGAAACTCGCTTCCGAAGGGGTGATATAAAGCCCCTTGCCACTGTCGAGACAGTCCACAACTGCGGTATCGCTGTCAGTGGGATTGCTTACCCGGAGGGTCAGTTCAATGGTCAGCCCCGTACTTTTCACATCGGTGGCAAAGGGCCGGTAGCCGATGACGGCTTTCGCACCGTTGGTCAGCTTCAGCGCCTCACCCGTCCAGCCGTTGCTGCTCCAGTCAAAACCCTCGAACGTGGTCTCCACGCCGTTCGACTCCCATGTTCCGGGGTTACTCTCCCCGTTGCTGCGGCCCGCCGCGTCAAGCTTGACCGCCAGGCCGTAGGTGGCCTCGCTGATATCGATACCGCTCTCACCCACGTCGATGCGCAAAGTGTACCCGGTCGGACCGGCTTTCAGGACAAGCGTCTGCGTGCCTTCCTCGGTAAACCGGTTACTGTAGGTCATCATGCTGCGGGGAGCGCTCACGGTACTGCTCTTGACGCCGTTTTTCCAGAACTCCACTTCAGCGGGCACACGGTCGGGATCATAGGCCACCCAGTCGAAAGTGAGCTTCTCGTAGCGGCCGGCTTCAAGGACCGGCTCCAGATGCTCGTCCCGTCCGAGGACATGCCCGTCGGCATGAATGAGCTTCAAACCGATGAAGGGCGCGCCGGTTCCGGCCTTCAGCAGGTCGATATGGATGCTCTCGCTTTTCAGCGTGAGGTCGTCAGTTTCCATCTCGGCCACCAGCTGGGCGGTATGCCGCCCCACGGACAGGCCGGTCATGGAAACCTCGAAACTGCCGTTCGTCGTGCCGCTGCGGGTGACCGTATGCGCGTTCTGCTGTACACCGTCCACGTACAGGCTGACGGTTTTCGTGCCGGTACCGCTCACGGCGTAGGGTATACTCGCGGAATCATAGGTACCGTAACCACCGTTCTGGATGGTGGCCGCCAGGTTGTAACCGCAGGAAAGGGACAGGGTGACGCTCTTCACGCTCACGTACGCCTGCTTCTTCTGCGCCTTGCCCGTGGTGGGATCGGTAGTCTCGGCAATGACGTAGATATCGCTCGTGCCCACCAGCAGGTATTTGGTCAGGTCAAGGGTATAGGTACCCTTGCTCACTTCCTTCAGCGAGGAGGAATAAGTGGTGGTCGTCCCGCGCTTCACCTGAATGGTGACGGTCGCTTTCTGTCCGGTACTGCTACCCTTGTCATCACCGCCGGCAACCTGGTGGTCATAGGTATAGGTAAGTTTCACCGCTCCGCCTTCCTTCACGGTTTTCTTGTCGGTCTCGGCAAGCAGCACGATCTTGGTGGTGGAGGACTCACCGCCGCCACCGCTGCCGGCCGGGATGTCAACGCTCGCGATCTCCGCCCCGCTCTTGTTGGTCAGCGCAAGGCGGACACTGCTCTCGTCGTCGCTCACTTCCGCGCTCATGCCGAACACGGTACCGGCTTCCACCTCCTGGAATTTGGCGGCGACGGTCTTGTTCTGGACGGGATTGGTACTGTCGGCATCCAGGCTCTCGTCCACTTCCAGCTTGTCGATGGTCAGATCCACGTTGCCCTCGCTGTCGGGAACTTTCTTCTCGCCGTTCACCGTCAGGCTCTTCATCGTTCCGGCACCGCCGAAGTCCTCCCAGCTCGCCTCCTGCTCCCAGCTCGACAGACTTGTCCCCACGAACTGTTTGGTCTCCCATTTGCCCTGCGAGACTTCATAGGTGATGCAACGGCCCTTGTAACGGTATTTCTCATCCACGGCACCGATCGCGGAGGAAAGGACATAATAACCGCTCTCTAAAGGGACTTCCGCCGTCACATTATACGTGTTACCGCCACCGCCCGTACCACCGGGAATATCAACGGAGGCAATCTCCGTCCCGGTCTTCCCCAGCAGGGTGAGTTTCACCGTGTCGTTCTCCTCATCAGGGACGGCCGTCATGCCACCGACCAAACCGTCGTTCACACCGGCGGCGGCATCCTCCGCCTGTTTCGCAGCCGCGGATGCCGCTGCCGCGGCGGAATTTGCAGTTTCAGCAGCCTGATTGGCGGTACCGGCCGCATCAGACGCCATACCCGCAGCTTTATTCGCCAAAGCCGCAGCATTATCCGCTTTCGTGGCAGACGCATTCGCCGTGGCAGCGGCATCATCGGCCGGTTTACGCAAAAGGGTGAGCGGAGCACTCACCAGCTCACTGCCGCGAAGGGCGGGGAGACTTTTGATATTGTCAAGGGAGCTGACCTCCACAAGTTCATCAACGCTCTGGCTCTCGGCCTTGATAGCGTTCAGGATGTCGTTCTTAAGTTCCGTTTTCTCCGATTCTGTAAGTGCCATAAGTTATTCCTCCTTTTTTATTGTTGTCAGTCATTGTAATAATGGTATGAAAGCGCGCTGAAGCCAAGGATGCACCAGCCGCACTTGTTCAGGCTGTTAATGATGGCGGGCTCCTCCCAATCCTCGCCCGTGTAGAGCAGGAGGAAGCGGTTCACGGAGGTGACGTACAGCCAGTTCCTCTCCGGGTTCTCCGGAGCGGAAGAAAGCTCTCCCTTCCACGTGATGCGGAGATCATCGGAAGCGCCGCCGTAAACGGGGAACTCCACCCACGCGCCGTACCAGTAAAGGTAGTTGCGGTTCCTTTTCGTGTCGTAGTAAAGCCATCCGCTCGAGGGGGAAGCGGGGGGACCGGCCGACGCTCCCCGCCACGAAACCAGGTCCGCAAGGATTCTCCCGTTCAGCTCGGGGGTACCGACCAGCTCGATGATCCCGCTGATCCAGTCGATCCTGTAGGGGTCGGAATAGGAAAGCAGCGAATCACTGCTAAGGTTCACGTTGGAACCGCGGAGCAGCGTGCCGTCGTCCACACGGACGGAGCTGTAGCGGATAGAGCCCACCGTACGCGTATAGGGAGGGTGGCAGCCGTTGTAAAGGGTTACGCGCGAGCCGATATAACGCACGTCGTTCGGAAGGATGATGTCCGCACCGTTCGACGAACCGGCCATGTCCACCTTCAGGCTCAGCTCGCGGCCGATCAGGTAGCCGGCCTCGCCGCGGCCCGAGCAGGAGGTCAGGACGGCGTCGCTCGACTCCACAAGGTGGAAGTTCGTGCGGATATGCCCGGAGAACGTGCCCGCGTTCGCCTCGATGCTCCCGTCCTCCAGGATCTTGAAATTATCGTTGGCCGTCACGAGGCCCTCCAGCTTGACGCGGTCACCGGTCAGCTTCACCACGCTGATCTTGTTGCCGTCAGCGTCCGTCCCGTCCACACTCACGCCGATAAGCGCCAGTTTCCCGTCCGCGTCCTGGGCGTAGATGCCCGCGCCTTCAGGCTTCACCACAAGGCCGGTCTCTTCCAGCATGTTCTCGTCACGGTCAAAGACGGCGGCCGTTATCTTCACCAGACGCTCCGACTGCTCGAAAAGCGTCCGGTAGCGGTGTGCAAGGCTCTCCACCTTGTCAGTGGACAGCACGAGCATATACAGGTAGATGTCACCGGTAAAGGACAGTTTGAAATCACCGGTACCGTTCCAGAGGCCGCTACAGGTGTACTGCACGTAACCATCAGTTGCAGACAGTTCCTCCTCCACCTCCAGGCTGTTGAAGTTCGCGAAACCCGTCTTGTCAACGTCCAGGAACTGGACTCTTAGAGTCCCTTTGGTTGCGCAGCGGTAGAAGAAGGAAAGGTACACCGGCACGGCCTCCTTCTCCCCGTCACCGTTCACAGGCATGGAGGGGATGCTTTTCAAATTCGCCCGTTTCTGGAGGATGTACTTGTTACGGATGCGCACCACCGTCCGCCCGTCATCCACCGTCACGCTCGCCCCGTCGCCCTTCCTGGTCAGCACGTTGTTGTTTGCCCAGATCCATTTGTTACCTGCCAGAAAGAACACCGTCTCGTTCTCCGTGTTCCATTTCTCCAGCCCGTCGTCGAAGGCAGGATTGTTCAAGTAGCCCTTCTCCGTGGCGAAGTCGCTGCGAAGGGCGGTCACCGCGCTGGTGATGCGTCCCTCGACTATCTCAAATTTCGTCTTGATGTCCTCGCCCGTCACCAGCAGGAACGTGCCGCGCAAATAGGCGTTGTCGCTGTAAAGGCCGTTGCCGTGCGGCTGGTTGTCAGCCGGGAACCAGTCGTCGCTGATGCCGTCAAGGTTGCCCAGGCGGGTGCGGAGGCAGCCCGAAAAGTTCTTCGCCTTCACCCCGTCCATCACGTCCACGCGGGGCTGCCCGTCCTCGGTGGCGGAGATCAGGATCAGGTTCTGCCGCAGCGGGTTCTCCGTGTTGCCCATCAACACGCACTCATCGCCCGCCTCCGGAAGGGAAGCACCGAACTCCCCTTCAGGCACGAGGATGGAGTCACCCTCCACGCCGGCCACCTCCACCCAGTACCCTTTCAGGTTACCGCCGGTGAACGTGGCGCAACGCATCAGGTCATGGGCCTGAAAACTGTTGTCCTGCTCGAAGGTGATCTTCCAGTATCCGTCTTCCAGTACGGCGGTCTTTATCTTCCCGTTGGCGGCACTGACGCACAGCATTCCGCCCACGCTGCGTACCTTCTCGATAAGCAGTTCCAGCACCACCATGACCTGGCGCACCGTCAGCTTGTCAATGGTCAGGTGCGAAAGTTCTTTCTCCATCCAGAGCCGCCACCCCTCACCGAAAAGACCGTCTACGAATTTCGGACTGCGAAGCAAAGTCTTCACGACGAGCGTCAGCAGCTCGGCGTTGCCCTTGTCATCAATACCCGCATTATCCTCCTGCCCGATACCGATGCCTTCCTCGAAGGTGATTTTCTTCTTCGCACGGTCGGCCCTCTTCTTGCTGATGAACTCGGCCTGGCTCCGCCTAGCCGAGAAAAGGTTGTTGTCGGTGGGAAGTGTATTGTCCCAGCTCCGGATAATGTCCGGAAGGTTCGCGCCGGACACGGCGGTCTTCGTATAGCTGCGCACCTCGTCGATGCTGTTCGTCAGGCTTTCCATCACGCCCGTGGAAAGCGCGTCGCCGATCTCAAGGTCCACCTGCGAGGGAAGCGCCACCTTACGCGTGATTTTAGTGATACGGCTGCTGCGGAAACCCGTTTCCGGGAAATACTCCTCACTTTCCAGCCGCACGCGGCGGCCGGGGTAAAGGTCTATTCCACCTCGCTCGACATACACGTGGTCCGTCGGGCCCTTGTACACGGAGACGTCGATGGCGTTCTCCGCATTGTACGCGTTGACGGCCGTCAGGTATTCCTCCTCGGCAAGCGCGTAGTACTCGTCGGGCATGCGGATGTTCCAGAGGATATATTTGTCACCGGCTTTCGGTATGAGGTTCCCGCCGGGAAGCTGCATGTCGTCGTCATACGGCCAAATGGTGATGATCTCGAACTCCCGGGTGTCGCTGTCGTAATTCACCTCGAAATAGTAGGTGCCGTCCTCCTCCTCGCCAAGGCCGGCCAGTTCGCCGCCTTCCTGGAAAGAGACGCGTTTCACCTTTCCGCCAAGCTCGTAGTCGTTGGGGTCGAAGTTCAGCGTGTCGTCCCGGAAATAGTATATCGTGAAGGCGGTCCCGTCCTCGCCCGTCGCCTGCTCGCTGCGCACCGAGGTGACTGTACCGACGCGCCGGGGGTAGATATCCGCGAAGGCGTCCTTCTCGTAGTGGTGGTGGATGCCGTACTTCTCCACATTCACGTCCACGTATTTCGCGCCGCCGGGAAGCTGCAGCCGGCTGTGCCCGTATTTATCCGGGTCGATGTTACGGGAACTGCCGATCGGGAACAGGCGGGTGTAGAACTTCGCGCCGTCGGCCTTGTCGCGGGAGAGTTCCGTCAGCCCCTTCCCGTAGGCCAGGGTGACCTCCTCACCGTGTTCACAGCGGCAGAGGTTCACCGTCTGGCCTTCCACCCACCACTCGGCACCCGGCACCTTGCCGGCGAGTTCCTTCAGCGCGTCGGGGCAGTACTTCCCCTCGTAGTCGATCACCACGTTCTCCGTGCCCTCCACGCGGCCCACCTTCCAGTCGGTCACGCCGCCCATGCCGTCATTGACCGACTTCACGATCAGCGCCACGTGCTCACGCGGAGGGGCCGTCAGCGTGAACACCGGCTCCGGGTCGCCGTCCACCACGTTCAGGACGAGGAACCTCTTCATCAGGCTCTCGATCCCGTAGAACTTCACGTCGTACTTCCACTCCTGCATGCTGCGTTCCTCCGGAAGATACCGCTCCTGAAGCCAGTAGCGCTCACCTTCGAAGTCCACGTAGTCGTTCACTTCCAGTGCCACATATTCATACAGGGTGAAGGAGAGCGTCAGCACGTTGTCCGACTGGATCTCCTTCACCTGTGTCGAGCTGTCGTCCGGGGAAAGGACCGCCTTCGCCTGCCTGTTACTGTCATATACCGTTAAAAGCATCTTTGAACGTCGTTTGAATGGGGTTAAATGATCGGTTCGGGTTCACGGAACTTCACCTTGAAGCGACCCGCCTGCACGCCCTCCGTCCAGAGGTAGGTCAGCGGCGTGAAGCCGGAACATTCCAGGTAGTGTACGCGCAGCGTCAGGTCCAGCTGCGGGAAGTGCAGCGAGAGCCAACCCCTGTCGCCCGTTTTCAGGAAGGAGATGAAGGACATGTATCTCTTCAGCCACTCCTGCTTGGTGGCGGCATACAGCGCGAAGGTCAGCGTGACGTCGCGCGCAGCGTTGGCAACGACCAGGGAGTCGGAGTATTTCTCCCCGTTCTCCTCCCGGATGTCAACCGCCGTGTGGCCCTTCGTCCCGCTCGCGGCGAGGATGGCCTTCAGGTTGTCACGCCCCCCGCGCTTCTCCTCCGTCAGGAATACGCCGTATTCCGTCCAGACATCGGTGCCGTTCACAAGGAACAGCCCGCCCATGATCGTTTCCATGCTCATGATGATTTCATTCTTAGTCCGTCACGTATGATCCGTTTGATATCTTCCTTTATCTCGCCGAGGAAACCCGCGCTTTTACCGGTGTTCTCCGCGATCTTCGCCAGGTGCCCCTCGGCGCTGGCCATGCGGCCAGCCACGTCCTCGGTCTTCTCGTCGATGCTCACCCAGTGGTTCAGACCCGAGGTGAACATCCCCTCCAGCTTCGTGCCCTGGTCCTGCGACATGGCCGAGAAGCTCCCGGACTTGCCGCTCTGCGTCGTGGACCCGCTGTCCTCCGTGATACCGGCCGCGTCGAACAGGGCGTCCTTCTCCGCCTGCGCGGCGCTGAAGATGTCCTGGTATTTCCGGCGCAGCTCGTCGGCCTCCCTTTCTGAGAGGATGCCGTCGCTCATGAACTCCGCGAAGACCTCCTGCCACTTCTTCAGCTCGTCGGAATACGTCCCGTCAACGACGGACTTCAGGATGGCGTTCTCCAGGAACTCGTCAACGCTCGCGATCACGTCCTCCGAACCCGTCTCGAAGTCCTTCAGCAGCTCCTTCATGCCGCTCTTGATGTTATCGAACGACGTGTCCGTGATGGCTTCCTGCCACTGCTGCTGGAGTTCCAGCAGCGTGTTCGCGTCGGAGACGTACTCGTCCAGCCACTCCGACTGGTCGTACTTCCCGCTGTGTATCTTCTCCCAGATGTCCGGAAGCTCCTGCAGTTTGGCAAGGTCCTCCGGGGACAGGCGCCACAGCGCGCCCGTGTCGCGTACGTTCCGGCCCAGGTAGGAGGAGATACGGTCCCAGTCGCTGCCGCTCATCGCCTTACCGATATAGTAGTTGTTCGAGTGGTGCGAGCTGTGGTACCCCATTTTCGCCTCCAGCATCTGGCGGTCGTTCTCGATCTTCTCCCGCTGCTTCTCGTACGCGCTCCGGTAGTACTCCGTGGACTGCGCACCGCCCGAGTTCTCCATCTCGTCCGTCAGCTTCTCGATGGCGGTCGTCAGGTACTTGTTGCTCTCCGTCAGACGGTCCACCAGCGCGTTCACCTCCCTGGCGTTGCCGTGCGAGGAGAACAGCCCGAAGGTCACCGTGTCCAGGATGTCCCGGACCCCGTAGAACAAAGAACCGCCGATCTGCGTGAAGAGCTCCCCGGAAAGGATGTTCTCCAGGATGCCGTTCACCGCGCCCAGCACCGAGTCCAGGATACCGCTCACCAGCGTGCCGATGCCTTCCTTCAGCACGTCGAGGATGGAGAGCACCGCCGCGATGATCTGCCCGATGATACCGCCGCTACTGAACGTTTCGGCAAGGGTACTACCCACGCTGCCCATCACCCCGCCCATGTTCTTCGTCGCATCGCCCAGTTTGCCCAGCCCCTGGGCCACGCCGGCAAGGGAGCCGGATTTCAGGCCCTGGAGACCTTCGGCAAGACCGGTAAGGGATGCGACGGCGTTCGTGCTGGACGTGCGCAGGTCCTGGGCCGCCTTGTCGTTCGCTTCCGTAAGGGTGACCACGCTCGCCGAAGCGGCGTCGAAAGCCTCCCGGGTAGTGGCGACCACTTCCTCCGCCTCCTTTACGGCGGCGGGATCACCGCTTTCCGTGGCTTTCTTCAGCTTGTCCTGGGCGGCGGTCAGGGCGTCGGCGGCGGCCTTCTCCCTCTCCTTGGCCTCCGTCAGCTCACGCAGCGTCGTCTGGTAGGCGGCAAGGTCACGGGAGACATCCCTGAACATGTTCCGGTTAATGCCGCCCGCGCTCCGGTCCTCCAGCTTCGCGATCAGTTCGCTGATCACCTGCTTGTCCTCGGCGCTGGCGTTCTTATACTCGTCGGAGGCGGCATATTTCCTCAACTTTTCCAGCGTGGGACGCAGCTGCTCTTCAAGCAACCCGCCGAAATTTCCGAAAAGCCCGTCCCAGTCGATATCCGCCTTCAGGCTCGCGATCTCGGCGGCGGCAGTCTCTTCCTTCTGCTCCCGGGAAAGGCGCAACACCTCGCCATAGTTGCCCTCTTCCTGCGCCTTGCGGATTTTCTCCGCGTATTCCTCGGCGATGGCCAGCTTCTTCTGCTGGTAGGTGCCGTACTCTTTCAGGTAGTCGAGCATCGACTGGCGGGCGGCATCGTTCTCTTCTTTGGTCACCTTTGCCAGGTCGCCGTCACGGGCCGCAGCGGCCTTCTCACGCGCCTCCTTCAGGGAGGATTCCTGCCCGTCGGTCAGGCTGCCCTTCTGCGCGTCCCGCCACTTCTTCTCCTGGGCGGCGAGCTCGGCGATCTCCTTATCGTAGTTCAGGCGGATCTGGCGGCGGCGTTTCTCGCCGCTCTCCTTCAGAAGGTCGATCTCCGACTGGCGGTTCTTCATCTGGAGCTTCAGAAGTTCCGACTGTTGCTCCTTTTTAGCGGCATTCGGGTCGGGCTTCGTATGGCCGCCAAGACCGGAACTCTTGGCGAGCTCGACGGATTTCTGCATTTCAGCCTGCGCCTTCTCCAGCCACTCGTCACGCTCCTTTGTCAGACGATCCACCTCTTCCTGTTTCAGCCAGCGCCCGTTGTTGTTCCCCTTGTAGGAAGCGTTGGAGGAGAAGAAACGGTCAACCTTGCCGCCGTAACCCCACCAGGTGTCATAGTCGCTTTCCGGCTTGGCCTGCGCTTCAGCCACCTTGGCGTCAAGCTCGACCGCCTTGTTCACCATGCTCTGGGCTTTGGCCTGGAGGAAAAGCATCCGGATATAGGCGTCGCTCTTGCTGATCAGGATGTCATACCACTGGGCCAATGTGTCATAATAGCCGAAAGTCTCGCCGTACTTGCTGTTAAGTTCCTTGACCTTCGCCTTCTCCTCCTCCCTCGTGCCGGTGAACTCCTTCAGGCTCGCCAGTGTGCTCTCGATCTCGAAACGGGTCTTGATCATCTGTGCACGGCCGTCGGACTCGATTTTTGCCATTTCACGGGCTTTCTCCGCCGCTTTCTCCTGCGCGTCCGAGTATCTGTCCCAGGCAACGACAAGTCCCGTGATAACGGCCGAAAGTCCCAGCGTAAGCGTGGCCATCAGGGCCTGCGCCGCACCGGTGGAGATACCCAGGGCGACGGCCAGCCGGGTATTGGCGGCCGTCAGCAGGTTCTTCATCTTCACGACCGTCACCAGACGGAAAGCGGAATCCTTGTTCAGGGTATTGAACACCTGCTGGAGCCCCATCGTGATGGCCATCACGCTCTGCACGCGGGTCTGTATTTTCGCCAGGTTCTCGTTCTCCGAGGCGAAGAGAGACAGCGCGCCCGTGGCGGTGGTGAACAGACCGGCAAGGCCGCTCACACCGGACATGAACCCCTGGAGGTTCGCGTCATCGTTAGAGAGGATTTTCGTCTGGGTGTTCAGGTCGGCAAGCGTGTCGGAAAGGAGCGCGGCCTGCTGCGCCATCTTCCGGTACTCCTCAGTGTCCTGTTTACCTTCCAGGCGCAGGCGGGCCATGCTGTCCTGGAGCTCGCGCAGCTGCATGGAAAGGCGTTTGCCGCCCTCCCGTGTCTTCTCCTGTTCAGCCTGGAGCCCGGCAAGGGCGCCCTTTTCCTCCTCGAGCGCCTTCTTCGCGGCGTTCAGCTCATCCAGGGCGGCCACCTTGGCCTTTCCCGGAGCGGCACCCCGGTAGGCTTTCTCCAGCGACTTGATGTCGCTCTCGATCTGCCCGATGACTTCCTTCTGCTCCCGGATCCTGTCGGTCAGGCTCTTGCTACCGGCCGCGGCGCGTTCTTCCTCTAAGGAGATACGACTATACTCCTCCCGGAGGTTCCGGACACTCTTCTCCGCCTCGCGGTGTTCCCTCTCAAGCCCTTCAAGGGCCGCGCGTTCCTCGTCCAGCACCTTGCGGCAGGCCGCCACGTCGGCGGCAAGCTCCGCCTGTGCAGGCCCCGGCTTCATGTTCTGAAGCTGCGTTTCCATACGGTGCAGGTCGGAGCTCACCCCCTCGATGACCTTCCTCTGCTCCTCGATACGCGCGTTGATGGCCTCGGCCGCCTTACCGGCCTTCGAGGCAAGGATGTCAACGGCAAGGCCGGCCTTGTCAAGGCCGCCGCTCAAGTGGTCCTTCATCAGGAATTCGATTTCTACGGGCTTCATCGTTTACAGTTCTAAATTGCTTTGGTAAAATTTCACTATGTCACCGGCTTCACGGGCGGCGGATTCCGGATCGATCCCGCCGCCATCGCCTTGCGGAACTTTGGAGTCAGCTACTGACCGGCGCACGTACTTGGGGGCGTCATGGAGCATCATCACCAGCGTCTGGTAGTTTACACCCCTCAGGATATATTGCACCGTCCAGCCTGTTGCGGAAGCGACACTCCAGATAAAACCGAAGGGGCTATGGGAACCTTCGAAAACGGTCCTTAACTCCCCTTCCTTACATGGCTCAGTCTCGGTCTCATCGGGTTCGCCCGGTCCACCGACCTGATAACACTCGTAAAAGCCTCGCTGCCCATCAGGCTGATAAACTCCTCCAGGGCACCCACGAGGAAACGGTGGTCCACCCATACCCGGAGGAACCATGCGACGGGGCGTTCCAGATGACGGGAAAAGGCACCGCGGCAGAGCGTGAGGGCAACCATGCGGGAGAGGGTGACACCGTGACGGGCCATGAACTCCATGCGCTCGCGGACACTGAACGACTCCATCTCACCGGGGGAGACATCCATCGACAGGTACAGCCGGGAGATGCGGATCTGGTCTTCCAGCCGGGGACGACGCATGGTCACACGCAGACGCAGCGCCCTCCTCATGAAAGGAAGCCGGAACTCCCTCAAGGGAAGGGAGACGCCCCGGTCAAGCAACGCCTCAGACGCCTCCCTCTGCACCATTCTTGCCTTACGATCGTCCATACGCTATGCCGATGCTGTGTCGTTGATCTCGTACGGGGCGCTGCCGTCGGCCGGCTTGTTCACCTTCAGCTGGCATTCGATCTTGGAAACCTCCGTAAGCGTCAGCTTGCCGCCAAGGTTCGCAAGGATCGTACCGTTCGGGATCGTCATCGTCTGGCCGCTCACGAACTTGATGGCCCACTCGCCGGAAAGCTGCACCAGCTCGGTCGGGGCCTTCCAGCCCGTGGGAGCGTCATCCGGACCCACCAGCGTGCCGCCAAGAACGGCCTTGATGTTCTTGTAGTCAAGCTGGATAAGGTTGAACGTGGGCGATACCTGCCCGTTCTTTTGCAGAAGCGTCAGCACGGGGGCGTCGGGAACCTGTTCGGCCTCGACATCCACGCTCTCGGGCTTCGTCCCGCCCCAGTCCCAGCTGCCCTTCTCGATCCAGCCGATGGTCGCGGCGCCGAACGTCACGACGGCGATGCCGTAGATAAAATTCTTATTCTTTTCCATTTCGTCTCTTGATTAAAAAGGTTGATACTATGCCGGATGCCATACCGGCGATAAAGGCAATCAGGGCGATTTTAACGGGGTTAAAACGCCGTTTGAACTCCGTTTCAGCGGTTTTCGTGGCACTCACGGTGTCGCCCCGGATACGGGTCAGCTCCTCCCCGTACCAGAGGACCAGACGCTGGAGGCTGTCACAGGTGGAGGTCACCACCAGCGTGTCGCCCCTGGACGTCACGTCCACGCCCGCCTGACCGTTCTTTCCATGATAGGAGGCACCGGCAGGAAGAGCCAGCAGGTCAGCTGCCGGAATCTTCAGCGTCAGGGCCGACGCCGGGAGGCCCGCCATCACCAGCCCCCGACGCACGGACCTTGCGCTGTCCGCGCTTGCCGAGGTACTCTCCTGAATCCGGGTCTGGCTCTGTCTTCGGAAGCTCGCGCAGCCCGTAAAGAACAGGGCAGTCATCATGATGACGGCAACTGTTAGCCGTGTCAATGGCCTTCCTAAGACGCGCCATCTCGCGCTTGGTGGCCTGCAAATCCTTGCGTGTCGCATTCAGTTCGTCTTTTAAGGGTTCTACAATGTTATCGATCAGGATGCGCGTGGCGTGCTCGGCGTTGTCAATACGTACCGTCTCGGCTTCAGCGGTAGCCTTCTCCGCTTTCGCCCTCGCTTCCCTGACCGTTGATTTCAGGGTGATGATGGCTATTAGCGTGGCTACCAGACCGCCGCCCAACACCAGATTCATAACTGCACTGAAGTCCATACGCGCACTGGTCTTTCAGGTCAAAGCCTATTTGCCGACATCCTTACCCGCAAACAGCCCGATGAGCCACTGGACAAAGCCCGTATCGGCAATACCGTTGGACACAAGGGACGCACCGAACCCGTAACACAACGCGATATACCACGTGGCATCAGCGACAAAGCCCGCATCCAGCCACCATAAAAGCATGGCGGCCACAATGCCCACACACCAGCTGACAATCTGTGTCGCCAAGCCCTGCATTTTTGGGAACAGGGCCTTGATCCCTTCCGTGAGCAACACCACGCCGCCGACAAAACCGGCAAAGGTGGCGATCATCGCGCTATAATCGACTTCCGGCACTGTACCGGTTTGGGCAAAAGCTGCTGACACGAATCCGAGCATCAGCACAAAGAATAAAAGAAATCTTTTCATGAAAGTTGTTGATTTATTGAGTTATACCTATTGATTGAAGCCACTTCTGTACATCGAAGCTGGGGCAGGCTTTGGCCGCCAGTTCGTTATGCCCCACGATACGCACGTCCGGGAAACGGCGGTGGAAGTCCTTCACGTACTTCTCAAGCGCACGCTTCTGGCACACCGTACGCGTGTCCTTGGGAGTCCGGCCGTCCTTTTCGCACCCGCCGGCATACACGATATGGCGGCTCACGGAGTTGTAGCCGGCCACACCGTTGGTGATCTCCCAGGGGTCCACGTTCGCGTCCTCGTTGTTGTCCGCCAGGCGCTCCACGCCGCCATTCAGATGGAACAGGTCGGTATAGCCCACCTGTTTCCAGCCGCGGCCGCCCTTTGACACCGGGTTCGTGTGCCAGGCGCGGATATCCGCACCGCTCACCTCACGCCCTTCAGGAGTCGCCGTACAGTGGATGACAAGATATTTCAGCTTTCCCATCACGCACCGCCTTCCTCCTCGTCAACGGCCGCCTGGGACAACACTATATCCACCGTCTTCGTCTTGTCGGAATCCAGTGTCACAACCAGGTTTCCTGCTTTCGCTTTGCCACTGGTATTCTTTTCAGCGGTAACTTTCAAACCGTCATCGGTACCAACAACAGTGAAACCGGCCGGAGCGGCACTGACACTGTATTCACCGGATGCTGTAATTGTCACTTCCTTGCTTTCTCCGGCAGCCTTGAATGACAGTCCCTCCACATCCGAAGCGAGAGTCTTTTCCGAAGACTTGAACACCGGAGATGTACGGGTATCCAAAACCACCATTTCCTCTCCGAATGCGATATTCGTATCGGCTTTCATCAGTAGTTTGAAGAAATAAAGCTCACTGGCATTGGCAATCTTATCGATTTGGATCACATCCTGATCGTCCTGCAGGTTGACTGCGGCGAACCAGTTACCGTCTGCATCCGGAGAACAGAGAGTGGCCACAATCAGATCATCCGGCCATGCTGCCAGTGTCTCAATAGTAATGCCCTTGTAACGTTTGCTGTTTACATCCGTTTCGGAAGCATTCTTACTCTCACGTTCAGTCAGTTCGTCATCGTATTTGTCAAAGTCGTCGACACTCATCACCAGACGGAGGTTCGGATTACTGCGCAGGGCTTTGGGAATAGCCTTACGGACAGCCTTCAATTTTTCGAGCATCGTGGTCTTACTGGTAGAAACGATAATCAATTCGGTATCTTTGGCGGCTTGCGTCAAAATTCCATTCATCAAATGGTCATCATCGTCACCGAACTCACCATTGATATAATGATCACCCAACTCGAATTTCACCTGCTTGATCAACTCTTCCAACAGCGCATTCTGCCCCTCCGGAGGAAGTTCGGCAAAGACCAGATTTCCTTTCGGCTGCCATTTACGCCAGATATGTTCGAAGGCTCGGGGATTAAACACTGTGAAGGCCATAAAATCCACAGGGTCCAATGATTTCTCACTGTAATTGAAGTTACCTTTCGAATCTTCAACCTGGGGATTTTCCTTACGTTTCTGTAACATCTTACCGCTCTTGATACGCGGAAGGCTGATTTTTTTCTCCACACCGGGAATAACATAGATCAGTCCCTTTTCTACGATTTCATTTCCGGTGGCGGCGAGCGTCAGGATCTTCTCCAGTACCTCACCGTTGTAATTGGTATTTCTTACTACTATTGCCATAACATACTGTTATTTACGGTTCAACTTGTCCTTGATCTCCCTCATGCGCTTGTTCCAGGGACTTTCCTTGTCCGGATTCAGATGAAGGTCGGTCATGACCTTGCGCTTGGGGGAGAGTTTCTCCAGCGCCTTTTCCCCGTTCTCGCGGTCCTTGGACAGAAGGTTCTCATAGATGGGCCGGGTAGTGGCGTCGATACGCCCGTCATTCTCCGCGTCATCAAGCAGTTTCTTACGCGCGGCGGCGTCATCCGCATCCGCCTTGTCCTGGAACACCTTCAGTTTGCCCTTCAGGCGGGTGACTTCGGCATCAAGGCCCGGAACTTTCCCGGCCTCCGTTTCCAGAAGACCGACCTCGCGGAGGAAATCGTCGTCCGTCACGCAGTTCTTGAACCGCGGACGTTTCTTCAGTTCGTCTAAATTCATGTTGTTCTCGTTTTGTGGCTTGTGCAGCCGGTTATTGAATATTTGGAATACCTCGTCGGGGGTACTGTCCTCGGGAACGGGATCGGCATCATAGATACCGTCGATAAGGCCCAGAGCCAGCGCCTCGTCGGCACGGAGCCAATGGTCCTTGCCGTCGAAATACAGCGAACGGATCTCATCCTTGTCACGGCCCATACGTGCGGCATACATCTCGCAAAGCGTGTCCTCCAGGGACTCGATCTCACGGATGCAGCCCAGCATCTCGTCCTTGTTGCCGTAACAGCTTCCCTGCACGCTGTGGAGCATCAGGCGGGCATAACGGCTCATCTGAACCGGCTTCCCGCAAAGGGCGATGACGCAGGCCATGCTGGCGGCGATGCCGTCCACGTAGATGGTGATATCCGCCTTGCTGTTACGCAGCGCGTTGAAAATGGCGATACCGGCATATATCTCGCCGCCGTTGCTGTTGATACGCACGTCAATCCTGCCGGACTGGGCTTCGGCCTCCAGGAGCTCGCGGGCGATATCACCGCTGCGCACATCGTCATAATCGCCGATGTCACCGTAAAGCAGGATGCAGCAGGCGTCCTTACCGGGTATGATGTTGAAAAACTTTCTCATGCTTCCTGTCGTTTTAAGCGGGTGTCCCCGCAAAGTTCACGGTGCGAAATTAGGGGGATTAAAGCCGTTTTTCAAACCGCGTATTCATCATGCGGACTTTAAAACGTTGTCATGACGTTTTAAAGTGTCATCATGCGGCACGCGTTTTTTTCCGCCCCTTTTCCTTATCAATTTTGCACCTAAAAAAGGAGGCAATATGACCGAACTAAGCATGCAACAGAAAAGGGAATGGGCGAAGACGCTCTACCTGAAGGAGAACCTCACACAGCAGGAAATAGCCGAACGCGTGGGAGTGTCACGCGTCACGGTGAACAACTGGATAGGCAAGAACGGATGGGAGATGCTCAAGACATCCATCACCATCACACGCGAGGAACAGCTGAAAAACCTGTACCGCCAGCTGACCGAACTCAACAACGCCATCATGGCAAAGCCGGAGGGGGAACGTTTCCCGAACGCCGCGGAGGCGGACACCATATCCAAACTGTCCAACGCCATCAAGAAGATGGAGACCGAAGTCGGGCTCTCGGACATCATATCCGTATTCTCAAACCTGCTCAAATGGCTGCGTGCGTCCGACCCCATGCAGGCGAAGGAGGTGACGCCCCTGCTTGACGCGTTCGTCAAATCAAAAGTTTCATGACCATGGCAAAGAAAAGACTCACACCGCAGGACAGGACCGCACTGGCCGAATGGGAAGGGCTGGTGGCATCCATACACGAGAGCTCGGACATCAACCCCGCGGACACGGACGCGGAAATACGCGCACGAAGGGAAAGGCTGGAGAAGGACGACGAGGAGTGGTTCAAATACTACTTCGCCATGTATTGCACCTGCGAACCCGCCGCCTTCCACAGGAAAGCCACCGGACGGCTGATGAGGAACAAACGCTGGTACGAGGTGCGCGCCTGGTCGCGCGAGCTGGCGAAATCCGCACGCTCCATGATGGAGATCTCCAAACTGGCGCTGACAAAAAAGATACGCAACGTGCTGCTGATCTCCAACTCGCAGGACAACGCCCAAAGGCTACTGCTGCCATTCATGGCCAACTTCGAGGAGAACCAGCGGATCATACAGGACTACGGGACGCAGAAGAAACCCGGGTATTGGGAAACGGGGGAATTCACCGTCATGGCGGGATGTTCCTTCCGCGCCATCGGCGCCGGGCAGTCACCACGTGGTACACGTAACAAGAATTTCCGCCCCGACTTCATCCTGGTGGACGATATCGACACCGACGAGGAATGCCGGAACCCGGAACGTATCAAGACCAAATGGAAATGGCTGGAGGAAGCCCTGATACCGACCATGTCCGTATCGGGAAACTACCGCGTACTTTTCAACGGGAACATCATCGCAGCCGACTGCTGCATCAAAAGGGCCATCGAGAAGGCTACGGAGCTGAAGGGAAAGGGAATCGGGCACGTGGACATCATCAACATACGTGACAGGAACGGGCTCTCCGTATGGCCCGAGAAAAACTCGGAGGAGGATATAGACCTCTTCCTCTCGCTGGTCAGCGCGGCGGCACGACAGAAGGAATTCTTCAACAACCCCGTGGCCGAGGGCGAGATATTCAAGGACATCATCTACGGGAAAGTGCCGGCGCTCTCGAAGTTCAAATTCCTGGTCATCTACGGTGACCCCGCACCCGGAGAGAACAAGACAAGGAAGAGCTCCACGAAGGCGGTGTTCCTGCTCGGCAAACTGGCAGGGAAGCTCTACGTCATCAAGGGGTTCCTCGGAAGGGAGACGAACGCCACGTTCATCGAGTGGTACATCAGACTGCTGGAGTTCGTGAACGGAAAAACGAACGTGTACTGCTACATGGAGAACAACAAGCTGCAGGACCCTTTTTTCCAGCAGGTGTTCCAACCCATCATCAGGCGCATACGCCGGCAAAGGAAGATATCACTGTACATCCAGGGGGACGAGGAGAAGAAGACGGACAAGGCAACACGTATCGAGACGAACTTGGAACCCCTCAACAGCGAAGGGAATCTCATTTTCAACGAGGCGGAAAAGGACAACCCGCACATGAAACTGCTCACCGACCAGTTCAGCCTCTTCAACCTCATGCTGACCTACCCGGCGGACGGGCCCGACTGCGTGGAGGGAGGAAACCGCATCATAGACTGCAAGGCGCACCAGGCGGAAAAGCCGGCCGTCATCTCCACAAGGAAGATGCGGGCGCACAACAAGTACAGACTGTAAACTTTAATACTTTACCCACATGAGCAAATTCATCGAACTTACTGATTACGACGCGAGCATCCACCGCGAGATACTGGATGCCGTGACAAGGGAGGACGACGCCGTCGTGGAGATATGCGAGGACCGCGCAATCGCCGAGATGCGCTGCTACCTTTCCAAAAGGTACAACTGCGACAGGATATTCACAGCCTCCGGGGAGGACAGGAACCAGCTGGTGCTGATGATGGCCATAGACATCGCCATCTACCATGTCATCAGCATACACAACCCGCAGAGCATAAAAGGAATCCGCAAGGAACGCTACGAGAGGGCCGTCGAATGGCTGAAAGCCGTGGCGGCCGAGGAGATATCCGTGGACGGTTTACCCCTGCTTCCCGAAGAGACAAGGGCGGCAAAATCAAATTTCCTTATCAAAAGCAACCGTAAACGTGTAAACCACTGGTAACATGAGTAAAAGACAGAAAAGGGCCGGAAAGATAACCACCAGCGGGAATCTGCCGAGGCCCGGGCAGAAAGGACCCGCGACCATCATACTGACACAACCCAGGCGCTTCGGAATAGACATAGCGGACTATATGCTGGCCATACGCTCCTTCGAGAACGTGGACTATTCCAGGAGGTTCAGACTGTATGACCTCTACAGCGACATACTCATGGACACCCACCTGACAAGCGTCATCGAAAAACGGAAAAACGCAGTGCTCGCCGCAGCCATCGAGTTCAGACGGAACGGGAAGCCCGACGAGAAGATAAACAGACAGATACGATCGCCCTGGTTCCGCCGGCTCATAGGGGATATCCTGGAAGCGAAGTTCTGGGGATTCACGCTCGTGCAGTTCTACCGCGAGGGCGAATGGGTGAACTACGACCGCATACCGCGAAAGCACGTCGATCCCGTGCGAAGGCTCATACTCCGACACCAGACGGACACCGCCGGGACATCCTGGGACGAGTACCCCGACCTGCTGTTCATAGGGGACCCGGAAGACGCCGGGATGCTCGCGAAGGCGGCCGTATGGGTGATTTACAAGCGCAACGACGTGGCCGACTGGGCGCAGTTCGCCGAAGTGTTCGGCGCGCCCATCAGGGAATACACATACCCCACCGATGACGACGAGGCAAGGCAGAGGGCGCTGGCAGATGCGGAAAGCACCGGAAGCATGGCGGTGTTCGTGCACGCCCAGGAGACGGTGATGGAGCTCAGGGAGGCGGCGAACAAGACAGGAAGTGCTGACCTATACGACAAGCTATGCGAGCGATGCAACAACGAGATATCGAAGCTCTTCCTCGGGAACACCCTCACCACCGAGGCGTCGGACAAGGGCACACAGGCGCTCGGGACCGTACACAAGGACGTCGAGGAGAAGGTCACGGCAGCAGACAGGCAGGACATTCTGGACGTGCTCAACTACAACATGACAGACATATTCGCCATGCTCGGGATAGATACCAACGGCGGCGAGTTCTGCTACCCGGAAAAGAAAGTCATCGAACCGGAAAAGAAGATGACCATCCTCACGCAGCTGCGCACCAGCTTCAGCCTGCCGGTGGGGGACGACTACCTCTACGAGGAATTCGGGATCGAGAAGCCGGCAAACTACAACGAGTTGAAGAAGCGCCAGGAGGAGAAAGCGGCGGAAATCGGGGCGGTGAAAGAGAAAGCGGCAACCGCCGGAAAACAGGGAAATGAAGAGGAGGAAATACCGGAGACCGGCAAAGGGACACCCAAAGAGAAGAAAAACGCCCTTAAAAACGTGTACAACCGGCTGAAACGTTTTTTCGCGGAAGCCCCGGGGGAAGACGGGGCGACTTTAGAGTGGTGATGAACGACCTCTACCGGCTGGAGAACAGGCAGGTGGAAAGCACGTTCACCTTTGACGACGAGTTCCTGAAGAAGGCCCTGAAGAACATCTACAGCAAGGAATTCCATCCCATGACCGACATCGAGGAGAACCTGTTCGAGGCCGCGTGGAAAACGATGAACAAGGCCACCGACAAGGGGTTCGGGGCAAGGAAGCCCGATGATCCGGATTATGACTTCTACCGCGAAATACGGACGAACAACGCCGTGTTCGCCGCGTTCAAGGTACACCGGGCACAGAACGACATGGCGGCGCTACTGCTGGACGAAAACGGCAATTTAAGACCGTTTGAACAGTGGCTGAAACTCGTCATGCCCATAGCGGACCACCAGATGGTAGACTGGCTGCGCACCGAATACGACACGGCCGTCATACGGGCGCACCAGGCGGCCGACTGGAGGCAGTTCGAGAGGGAGAAGGATATCCTGCCCAACCTCAAATGGATGCCCTCCACATCCGTGCACCCGGGAGCGGACCACCGCGTATTCTGGGGAACCATACGCCCCGTCGATGACCCGTTCTGGAACGAGCACAGGCCCGGGGACAGATGGAACTGCAAGTGCGGGCTTTCATCAACCGACGAGGAGCCAACGCCGGTACCGGGAAGCGGACCGGACAACAAGCCCCAGCCCGGGCTGGAGAACAACCCCGGAAGGGACGCCAGACTATTTTCCAACAGCCATCCTTATCAAAAGGAAGCGCACAAGGGAGCGAAGAAAGCGGTGGACGCACTGACAAGGCGCATCAACGGGATGATAGCCGAAATGCCGGACAACCTCACACCGGAGGAGAAGGAGGCCATCGCGCTGAACAACCTCAAAATGGAAAAGGCGCTGGGCATCACCAAAGGAAAGCCCATGACCGTGGAGGAAGCCGACAAACAAAATGCAAACCCGAAACACAGGGAAGAATATATCCTCGATCTCAACGGCAGATACATGGACAAGTCAGGCCACCGGTACAGCAAGAACCCGGACTATAAACCTTCAGACAAGCAGTATGCAGAAAACTGCCAGACATGTGCCCCGGCCTATGCCTTGCGGTTAAGAGGATTCGACATCACGGCGAAAGGCATCACCACAGGCTCGAAACTTGAATACCTGAGCAACGGACACGCCTTCGAGGTATGGAGGAACATGGACGGGACACCGGCTCGACATACCAGCATCAACAGCTGGCTCATAGCAAAAGGGTATCAACAAATGACGCCCAAACGCTACATGGAATTCTTTAACGAGGTATGCAGGGAGGAAGGCGTATATGAGCTCGTCATTGGCTGGAGGGGAGGTTCGGGACACGCCACCATCCTTCAGCGGTTCGCGAACGGGGAATTACGGTACATTGAACCGCAAAGCGACAATTCCAAGGGATCCGGAATGGAGTGGAAAGACGTCAGATACCTCTGCGACAGAGGTGCCGCCAACTCACACAACTGCAGGGGGATAATGAGGATAGACAACAAGCTATTCAACACCGACTTCATCAGCATCTTCGATGCCGGAGGTGTATAAATCAATGAAGTCGAACACGCCCGGACCTGTCACCTCCATGGCCTCGCCGTCCTTGAAGAGATAAAGGAAGGGGAAACCGACAGTGGCATCATCCGGAAAACGGAACAGATAAGCCTCCTGACCCTCGTGATTACCAAGGTAATCGAAGGAATCGCCGTACTGTTCTATAAGCGGCCGGGCCTCGTTCTTTACTTGTTCGGGTACATTCATAATACATGGCAGGCACGTAAAATATGCCTCGCCTGCAAAAGTATAAAATTATTTTTTTAATTCAGTCATTCATGGACATAAAAGAATATTCAAAGCTGCTAAAAGCC
>ENA-OPAG01000402-OPAG01000402.1-human-gut-metagenome-genome-assembly--contig:-NODE-402-length-27401-cov-4.269582_pt1 | contig 27401 bp, 25 predicted proteins | sample MGYA00241053_ERZ501422 | MGnify/ENA primary metagenome ERZ501422 (study PRJEB25962, sample SAMEA2042619) | human gut metagenome | biome: human gut; feature: human-associated habitat; material: faeces... | reverse complement strand
CCCCGCCAGCTCCTCCGGGGCCATCACCGTGGTGGTGGCCGTGTCTTTTGTCCGGTCACAGGTGCAGCGCACCGTGAAGCTGCGAGTCTCCCCCTCCGGATGGCTCACGATCTCCGCCTCCGCCACGGCCCCCGTCAGGGCCGCATACCGCTGCTGCACCGCCTGCGCCTCAGCCGCATCCTTCTTCCCGCAGCCGCACAGCAGCAGCGCCAAGGTAAGCGTCAGGGCAATAACTCTTTTCATAATCTTCTTCCTTTCCTGTTGGTAGATATTTTTCCGCAGATCTGCGGTCTCTCTCAGCTGAACTGCGTGGCAACCTTACTGCTCTCCATGGTCTTGCCCAGCGTGTAGTAGAACACGTTGTCCCGGGCGGGGTTCAGGTCGCTCAGCACGCCGCGCTTGGCGTAGATGGCGTAGTAACCGGCCATCACGGGGATGATCCGGCCGTCGTCCGCCACCAGCTTGTGCAGGTTATAGTAGTTGCCTCTGTCCGCCAGAGACTGATTGACCATGTTGTAGATCGTCTCGTTGGCGAGGCCGCCCCAGCTCATTTCGCCCCACGGCCGGTAGAATTCCGACAGGTCCGCCGTTGTGGGCAGCTTCGTGATGCCGAGGTAAATGTCGTAGTTGGCCGCCTGAAGCCGGGCTTCGTAGACGCTGGTGGGACTTTCCACCGTCTCGCAGGCAAGACCCAGCTCCGTCAGCGTGGCCGCGATGTTCCGGGCGCAGCGCAGGCGGGCGGAATCGTCGCTGTTGACCAGCAGCTGCAGCGTCCTCGGCACGCCCTTGTCGTTGGTGGGAACGCGGAATTTGCTGGCCGCGTCGATGAAGCGCATCTCGTCGTAATCATAATTTGTTGCCAGACTTTTGCTGTAATACGGCGACATGGGGGAAATGGGCAGGGTCGTGGGCAGCGCCAGTCCGCCGTAGTTGTCGTCCACCAGCGTCTGCCGGTCGATGCCGTAGGTCAGGAAGGTACGCAGGGTGCCGTCGTCGAAAAATTTACTGTAGGTGACGTTGCAGCCGATATACATCATGAAGCCGCTGTCCACTTCCCACAGCTCGAAGTCGCAGCGGTAGTCGGCGTAGGAATCCGTCTGGGGGTTGGTGCAGACCACGCTCAGGCCGGAAAACTCAAACTCGTCCCGGATCTGAGAAGGGGATTCCGCTTCCACAAGGGCGATGGAGGAATCCTTCGCCACCAGGTCTTCGCTGCTGCACCACCAGTTCACCACCCGCTGCAAATGCTTGCCGCCGATGCCGTCTTCCAGCGAGTAGGGGCCGGTTCCAAGGGGGTTGTCCACGGTCACTTCCGAAGCCTTGACGATGGGGATATCCAGCAGCAGCGCCAGATTCTGGTACGGCGTGTCAAGGAAAAAGTCCACGCCGCCGTCGCTGGACAGCTCCACACGGGCAATGTGGGTGAAGCGTCCCTTGTAATACACGTTCTGCCGCGCCTGCTCGTAGCTCGCAACCACATCCTGCACCGTGACCCGGGTGCCGTCGGAGAAGGTCGCGTTGGGTTCCAGATAGATCGTCCATGTACGGTTATCCGGGGTGACCTGATACTGAGAGCACAGAATGGGGGTCGTATTGTTCTTGGAGTCCACCGCGAACAGTCCCTGATACATCAAAGACATGACCACGCGGTTGGTGTAGTCGCTGCCGTACAGGGGGTTCATGGAGCGGTCGGGATAGTAGGCCAGCGTCAGATCCTGAGAGTCCGGCGCGATGGTTTCCTCCGCCGGGTCCTCCCCCTCCATCAGGAGGGCGTCTCCCGTGGGGACGTAGGCGGAATTGTCGATGCTCCCGACGCAGCCGGTGAAGCACCCCAGACAGAGGATAAGCGCCAGCAGCACGGATATTCCCTTTTTCATCCCGTTACCTCCTGACAGACGATCACCGCGCCCTGGGACCCCCGCTCCCCGCCGGTCGCCCGGTGGGACCAGAAGCGGTCGCAGCTGCACACGGTGCAGTCTCTACTTAAGTCAATGTGTTCCACGCCGCAGCGGCGCAGAACCATGGCGTTGATCTGCTTTAAGTCCAGATGGTATTTTTCACCCCGTTTTTCAATGTAGGCGTCCACCTCCGGGCCGAAGGCGGCGCGCATGGCGTCGGGGACGTCGTGGTCGGTCTCAAAATGGCACATGCCGATGTTGGGGCCGATGGCCGCGCGGATGTTCTCCGGCTTCGCGCCGAAGTTCTCCGCCATGGCGTGAACCACCTTTGCGCCGATGGCCTGCGCCGTTCCCCGCCAACCGGCGTGGGCCGCGCCCACCGCCCCGGTCACGGGGTCGAAAAACACGTGTTCTCAGGCTCTTACGCCATCAATCCGTTCACGGGCGAGAACGGGGGTGTTTGTCACAAGGGCGTCGCACTTGGGATAGTCCCGGTGGCACAGGCCGATATGGTCTTTTTCCGTCACCACCCGGACGATGTCCGAATGGATCTGCAATGTCATCACCAGTTTTTCCGGGTCGAAGCCCACGGCGCGGCCAAGGCGGCGGAGGTTTTCCTCCACGTTTTCCAGAGAGTCCCCCCGGCCTACGGCCAGATTCAGGCTGCTCTGGGTGCCGGTGCTGACGCCGCCAAGACGGGTGGTGAACCCGTGGGGGACGGTGATGCCGTCGGCGGTCAGATATTGGAGTGTCTCGTATTTCTGTGTTCGTATCATAATCTCGTTTTCGCGCGTCGGAAGTAAGGCGTAAAGCGCCTTACTTCCGATTCTCTGTTATCTTAACTTTCGAGTTTGTCCTTCTGCATGCAGCACTTCTTGTACTTCTTGCCGCTGCCGCAGGGGCAGGGGTCGTTGGGGCCGACCTTGTGCTCCTTACGCACCGGCGCACGCTTGACCTGAGACTTGTCCGGGGCGGAGGTGCCGGTCTCCTTGGCCACCTTCTCCCGCTTGACTTCCTGCGCGGGACGCAGCTGCACCAGGAACATCCGGCGGATGGTCTCTTCCTTGATGGCCGTGATCATGGCCTCGAACATCTGGTAGCCCTCTTCCTTGTAGGCTATCACCGGGTCGTGCTGGCCGTAAGCTCGCAGACCGATGCCCTGCTTCAGATCGTCCATGGCGTCGATGTTGTCCATCCAGTATTCGTCCACCACCCGGAGCATGACCACACGCTCCAGCTCCCGCATGATCTTGGGGGTGTAGGCGGCTTCCTTGGCCTCGTAGGTGTGCTTGGCAATTTCAAAAACGGTGTCCGTCAGCTGGTCGGCGTTCATGGCCAGCAGCTGCTCCCGGCGGGATGCCAGCGTGCCTTTGGCGAAGTAGATGCCCTCCATGGCGTTGGCAAGCCCCTTCAGGCCGTCCTCGTTCACCTCGCCGCCATGCCCGCTGAGGGCAGTGGAAACGTCGCTCTCCACAAGGGAGCGGAGCATCTGCATCATGTTCTCCCGCAGGTCTTCCCCGTCCAGCACCTTCTGCCGCTGGGCGTAGATGACCTCACGCTGGGTGTTCATGACGTTATCGTATTCCAGAACGTTCTTTCTTGCGCGGAAGTTCCGGGATTCTACGCTCTTCTGGGCGTTTTCCACGGCGTTGCTGAGGATTTTCGCGTCGATGGGGGTATCCTCGTCCAGACCAAGAGAGTCCATCATGCTCATCACCCGGTCGGTGGAGAACAGGCGCATCAGATCGTCCTGTAAGCTCAGATAGAAGCGGCTTTCGCCGGGGTCGCCCTGACGGCCGGAACGGCCGCGCAGCTGATTGTCGATCCGCCGGGACTCGTGGCGCTCGGTGCCGATGATGAACAGGCCGCCGGCGGCACGAACCTGCTCCGCCTCCTGGGCGATGGCGGCCTTGTGCTTTTTCAGCAGCTCTTCGTAGGTGTGGCGCACTTTCAGAATTTCCGGGTCGCTGGTCTCGGCGTAGGAGTCGGCCTCCTGTAAAAGCTCCTCCGGGAAATCCATTCTCGCAAGCTCCGCTTTCGCGAGGAAATCGGCGTTGCCGCCCAGCATGATGTCGGTACCACGGCCTGCCATGTTGGTGGCGATGGTCACGGCGCCCAGCTTGCCTGCCTGCGCCACGATCTGGGCTTCCTGCTCATGATGCTTGGCGTTCAGGACGCTGTGAGGGATGCCCTCCCGCTTCAGCAGCTTGCTGAGAATTTCGCTCTTTTCAATGGAGATTGTACCAACCAGCACGGGCTGACCCTTTTCGTGGCACGCCATCACCTGCCGGATGATGGCGCGGAACTTGCCCGCTTCGGTCTTGTACACCACGTCGGGGTGGTCGATACGGATGACGGGACGGTTGGTGGGAATTTCCACCACGTCCAGATTGTAGATGGCGCTGAACTCCTCTTCCTCCGTCAGGGCGGTGCCGGTCATGCCGGAGAGCTTGCCGTACAGCCGGAAGAAATTCTGGAAGGTGATGGTGGCCAGGGTCTTGCTCTCCCCCGCGACGGTCACGCCCTCCTTGGCTTCGATGGCCTGATGCAGACCCTCGTTGTACCGGCGGCCGATCATCAGACGGCCGGTGAACTCGTCCACGATGATGACCTGACCATCCTTGACCACGTAATCGATGTCCCGCTGCATCACGCCGTAAGCCTTGATGGCCTGATCGATGTGATGGGCAAGGGTCATGTTCTCGGCGGCGGCAAGGTTCTCGACCTTGAAGTAGGCTTCCGCTTTCTTGATGCCGCTGGCAGTCAGGGTACAGGTCTTGTGCTTTTCGTCCACGACGTAATCACCGTCGGTCTGCTCGTCGGTAGAGACTTTATCCTCCAGCTCTACCACCACGCTCTTGCGCAGGGTGCGCACAAAGCGGTCCACCTGTGTGTACAGGCTGGAAGAATCCTCGCCGCGGCCGGAAATGATCAGGGGCGTGCGGGCTTCATCGATCAGGATGGAGTCCACTTCATCGACGATGGCATAGGCGTGGCCGCGCTGCACCATGTTGGCCTTATAGGTCACCATGTTGTCGCGCAGGTAGTCGAAGCCGAACTCGTTGTTGGTACCGTAGGTGATGTCGGCAGCATAGGCGGCGCGGCGTGCATCGCCGTCCATGCCCTGTGCGATCAGGCCGACAGAAAGGCCCAGCCAGCGGTAGAGCTTGCCCATCCACTCGCTGTCGCGCTTGGCAAGGTAATCGTTGACGGTGACAACATGCACGCCCTCACCGGTGAGGGCATTCAGGTAGGCGGGCAGGGTAGCCACAAGAGTCTTGCCTTCACCGGTCTGCATCTCGGAAATATCGCCGCGGTGCAGGGCAATGCCGCCGATGACCTGCACAGGGAAGTGCTTCATGCCCAGCACGCGCCATGCGGCCTCGCGGCAGACGGCAAAGGCATCGGGCAGGATATCATCGGTGGTCTTGCCGTCGGCCAGCTGCTGCTTGAACACAGCGGTCTGTGCCTGCAGGTCGGCATCCGGCATGGCGGCATATTTTTCTTCCAGAGCCAGCACCTGCTTGGCAATGGGGTTGATCTTTTTCAGCTCCCGGTCCGAGAAGCTGCCAAAGAGTTTTTCAACAAGGGACATTGGTAACACCTCATAGATCAAATTCGGGAAAATGCTTCCCGGAGATAGACATAAATACACACATATATGATACACCAAAGCGGCAGACGCGTCAAACCTGCAAGGTTATTTTAGCCGGCTTTTGAATGAATTTTCTGTAAATTTGCGCTGGAAGGGGGTTCATAAAAGGAAAAGACCACCCGCTTCATCAGCAGGTGGTCCATTTTGATTTATAGCGTTTCCAGCAGCTGCGGCAGCTGTGCCAGATCGTCGATGACATTCGGGCACACAGCCTCGAGCCGCGCGCGGGACTGGTGGCCGCCGGTGTAGAGCACGCATTTTGTGCCAAGGGCCTTTGCAACTTCGGCATCGTGCTGGGTGTCGCCCACCATCACGCAGGCAGCAGGGGCGATGCCGCTTTGTGCAAGCCACTGTTTGCCCACCTGCACTTTGCTTACGCCATAGATGTCTGCAAGGCCGAGCAACTCAGTAAAATAGGCCTGCAGGCCCCGTGCGGCTACCTGCTCGATCAGGTAGTCCCGGCGGGAGGCGGAAAGCACGCTCTGCCGCCAGCCCCGGCGCGAAAGTTCGGCCAGCGTTTCGGCAGCGTGTGCAGAGGGGGGACAGGCATCCACACCTGCGTTATAATGTTCCATAAAGCGCTCGGCCAGCTCTGCATAAGGGTGCTTTGCAAAGTTGAAACCGGCGCGGGTGTAGTATTCCTCAATGGGAAAACCGAAAATTTCCCGGTAAGCGGCAAGATCGTACCGCTGCGGATAACCGTGGGTCTCCAGCATCCAGTTGAGACAGCTGTGGGTGAAATCAACATCATCCATCAAAGTGCCGTTCCAGTCCCAGAAGATCATTCCGTTTGCCTGCATGGAAACCTCCTTGCGGTCATTAAGCTGCAAAAATTTTGCGCAGGGCCTTGCTGCTCTCGATGATCTTCACCAGCAGCACACCCAGAACGGTGCAGCTGATGAGCTCGCCGATACCTACGGAGATGCCGTTGGTGATGCAGGCCAGCCAGATGGGAGCGCTGGAGGTGGGGTCCGGGAACATGACGGCAATCTCAATGCCGATGATCACGGCATTGAACAGCACCGGCGGCAGGGAAGCCGCCACAGCCAGACCCTTGATGCGGATGTTCCGCAGCTTGTAGGTGACAAGGCAGGCCAGCAGGGTGGCAAGGGTGCCAAAGATGACATCCACGATGGTGGAGCCCAGCAGGTTTGCCAAAAAGCAGCCCAGTACCACACCGGCAATGTACTCGGCACCGAACACCGGCAGCAGGCAGAGCGCCTCAGCCACACGCACCTGTACCGCACCATAGGAGAGCGGCTGCAGAGCCATGCAGAGAACAACATAAATGGCTGCGACCACGCCGCAGCGCACCAGTTTACGGACAGAAGGATTCTGATTCATGATAATACTCCAGCGGGATGATTTTGACCGCACAGGGCCGCCAGCCCCTGTGGGTTTGGCCCGGCATGGTTCGAGACACGCCGGGGAGCCTAAAATCCTAAGTTGCTCTGAAAGGATGCCGCACAAAAAGCACAGCAAAAGGCAGTATAGCATAATTTTTGGCAGATTGCAACGAATTTTCGCAGAATCAGGTACAGATGCAGTTTTTGGTTTGGACCCTTCCGGTGAAAAAGAGGTTCCGAAAAGCCCGCAGGCTTTTCGGAACCTCAAAATAAAAATAGAATTACCGCTGAAATAGCCAGAGCGAAAGCGGAGGCTATTAAAATCGTGTGTTACCCTCTGGGGTGTCCGGTGTATACCAGAGCCACCGTGTCGGGGCCGGTGTTTGCGGAAACGACACCGCCCAGCTCAAACACCAGCAGCGGCGGTTTGCCAAAGGCCTTGCGGCAGGCCTTTTCCAGATCGGCGGTCTGCGGGATGTTGGTGTGGCCGATCATATAATCAAAGTTCTCCACGCCTTCGCTGCGCTGTTTGCACAGCTCCACCATGGCGGGCACCACCTTGTCATCGCCGCGTACCTTGGCTTCCACCTTGGTCTTGCCGTCGATCAGGGTGATGATGGGACGAATGCCCATCAGTTCGCCCATAACAGCAGCAGCGGCAGAGATGCGTCCGCTCTTTTTCATCTGCTTCAGGCTGTAGGGGCCCAGAACGATCTCCATGCAGTCCATCTGCTTTTCAAACTCCCGGATCACATGGCTGATCTCTGCGCCGTTCTTCAGCTTGCGGGCCATTTCGCACAGATACCAGCCGAACACCATGGAATAGGTGTGGGGGTCCAGCAGATGGATCTTCAAGTGGTGCTCCGGGCGCTCTTCCCGCAGCATCCCCTGTGCCATGAGGGCGTTATTGTAGGTGGAAGAGCCGGATTTGTTGATGGGTACATGAATGACATCAGTATAGCCCTCGTCCACGTACTGGCAGTATTTTTCGCAGAACTGGATGGGGGTGATGGCGGCAGTGGAGGGCACGCCCTTAGCGGCACGCATCTTATCGTAAAATTCGGTGTTGGTGCAGCTTTCACGCTCCACGTAGTCCACATCGTCCAGCAGGATGTGGAAGCTCATGATGTCGATGCCGTATTTTTCGGCCATCTCCTGCGGGATATCGCAGGAGGAATCGGTCAGGATCGCAATCTTGCTCATAATATCCCTCATTTCCATTCGTAGTCTCGTAAGTGTCCGTGGTCCAAAAGCTCCGGAAAGTCCCACTGGCGCAGCACTTCATACACGCCCACGGCCACGCTGTTGGAAAGGTTCAGGCTGCGGCAGGTGTCGCGCATGGGCATTCGGATGCAGTGCTCCTGATTGGCGGCAAGCAAGGCTTCGGGCAGGCCGGCATCCTCGCGTCCGAACACGAGGTATGCACCGTCCGGGTAGCTCACATCGGTGTAGCGCTGCGGTGCCTTGGTGGTAAAATAGTAATAGGGGCCGCTGTTTTTGGCAAAGAACTCGTCCAGACTGTCGTAATAGCTGATGTCGAGGTAGTGCCAGTAATCCAGACCAGCATGCTTGAGCTTTTTATCATCGATGGCAAAGCCCATGGGGCCTACCAGATGCAGCCGACAGGCAGTGCAGGCACAGGTGCGGGCCACATTGCCGGTGTTCTGCGGGATGCGCGGCTCCACCAGAACGATGTTCAAGGTTGGCTTTTCGTTCATCGGTGTACCTCCCCTTATTCTGCCGAGCTTGCCGGGCACAGGCGCGGCAGAAGCGGCTCGAACCAGACCCCGTAGCGGGTATCCTGCGCGGCGGGCGTGTTCTGGATGGAAAGCGCCACGAACTCGGCAGCGTTGTCGGCGGCGGCACTCAGGGCGTTGCCCTGCAGCAGTGAGCCGATGAGCACCGCACCGTACAGGTCGCCGGTGCCGGGGAAGCTGCGGCTGATGTGCAGCTTTTTGATGAGGAAGCGGTCTTTTCCGCTGCCTGCACAGCCGATGTATTTGCCCAGCGGCAGGCCGGTGACTACGGTGCCGGGGGCCAAAGCGGTCAGCTCGTCAGCCAGAGCCTGTGCGGCTTCATCGGTGAGCAGCTCGGTCTGCGGCTGGCGCTGCAGCAAAAGCTGCGCCTCGGTGTAGTTGGGCAGGATCAGATCGGCAGCACCGCACAGTGCACGGATGCGGTCGATCAAAGCAGGCGTTACGGTGGAGTAAGCCTTGCCGTTGTCGCCCATGACCGGGTCAACGATCTTTTTGGCTGCGGGCCAGAGGGCAAAGGCTTTTTCGGCCAGTGCCACCTGATCCTCACCGCCCAGATAGCCGGTATAGATGCAGTCAAATTCCACGCCAAGCGCATGGTAATGCTCCAGCGCCTGTTCGCCGTAGGCGCAGCCGTCCAGTCGTGCAGGTGTGCCAAGCCCGCCTGTGTGGGTGGAAAGCACCACCGTGGGCAAGGCCACCGGCTGCACGCCCATGACCGACAGCACCGGCAGAATCACTGCAAGGCTGCAGCGTCCCATGCCGGAAAGATCGTGGATGCAAAGGACTTTTTTGGGTTCAACAGGGTGTATCAAATAAGGAACCTCCTTACCAGTATGCGGAATGAGCAGTGCGCTTTTTAGCCGGGCACACCCGCCCATTAAAACATCGTAGAACAGTATACCACAAACTTCTGCATAAAAAAAGCGGATACCAGATAGTTTACAGGAAATAATAACACCGGAGACCGGATCTTTTTCACCGAAAGGAGTTTTACTATGAAACATGAATCAACCAGTTCTTCCGGAATGCTGCTTGGCATGGCCGCGGGGGCGGCACTGGGTGCCGTGGGCGTGATGGCCGCCACCCAGAACCAGCGCCAGCTGCGCCGCACCACCCGCAAGGTGATGAAGGGTGCCGAGAACGCTGTGCTGCAGCTGGACAAAATGGTTGGCGACTTTGTGGAAAAGCACATGGAGTGATAAAAGCAAAGAACGGCGTTCCGGTGAGGAACGCCGTTCTTTGCTTGAAAAAGCTTACTTGTTCCAGATGCACATGCGGGCCGTGGTGTTGATCTCGCCCAGCACGCTCAGATCCATCTGAATGTTGCAGGTAACGGTGAGTGCCTTGTTCACATCGCTGCCGGTCAGCACCGAGGCGGGCATGTTCTTAATGGTGAGCACGCCGGTGCCTTTGGCAACATCGCCGGAGATGGTGCCGGTGTAGGTCACATCACCAATGGTCAGGCCGGACAGACAGCCGGTGACACCCATTTTGCTTACCTGCTGGATGGGCAGGGTGAGCGTGTAGGTGCCGTTGGACTGGCGGGTGAGGGTGACATCACGGCTGGCATCGATGCCGGTGTTGGCCATGGATTCCTTATCGGATTTTTCTTTCCAGAATTTAATGCCTACGTTCAGGCTGGAAGCAGCGCTTGCACCAAAGGTGAACATGCACAGCAGCAGCACCGAGAGCAGGGCGGCGCTTACGCGCTTATAAATATTCGTCATGAATGATCTGCCTTTCCTGCCGCAGAGGCGGCGTTGAACAATTGCGGTAATACCGGTTTGTCAATGCTAAAATAGCATGGCTGTGCAAAATTGTCAATCTGCTTCGTGAAGCTTTCACAGAAATGTTGCACATCGATAAAATATAGTGGGCGAAGATGACGAAGAACCGCCCCTCCGGCAGGAGAAGCGGTTCTTGAAAAATCAGCGCTTAAAGTTCAAAGTCGGGGTCGTCCTTCAGCACATGGATCTCGCTCATAAAGGGGCTCTGCTCCGGGTCGGCGAAGGGAGCTTCCTTGACGTACTTGTTCAGCTGGATGGCCGTGCGTGCGGGGTCGGCAATGGTGCCTGCGCCGCCGATGCAGCCGCCGGGGCAGCCCATGCCTTCCAGCAGGTAGCCGTTGTACTTGCCGGCCTTGGCCAGCATGAGCAGCTTCTTGCATTCGGCAAGGCCCTGTGCGGATGCGATCTTGACATCCATATCCGGGTGCCATTCCTTGATCTTATCGGCAACAGCCTTGGCAACGCCGCCGGACTGTGCAAAGCCGCGGCCTGCTGCGGATGCAGCGTGCAGAGCTTCGGCCTCGTCCACTTCCAGCAGGCTGGTGTCCACATCCTTGGCCTCGATGATACCGGCCAGCTCTTCAAAGGTGAGCACGAAGTCCACATCGGAGCGGACGGTGCGGCGGGAAGCTTCCAGCTTCTTTGCGGCGCAGGGTCCAATGAAGCACATACGGGCCTCGGGGTCCTTCTGCTTCATCATGCGGGCGGTGAACACCATGGGGGTCATGGTCATGGAGATATTCTTGGCAAGATCCGGGAAAGCGGTCTTTGCCATCATGCTCCATGCCGGGCAGCAGGAAGTTGCCATGAAGTTGAGCTTTCCGGGTACTTCCTCCAGGAAGTCGTGTGCTTCGTCCACGGTGCACAGGTCGGCACCAATGGCAACCTCCACCACATCGTAGAAGCCGACGGCCTTCAGGGCGGCCTTGAGCTTGCCGGTGGAAGCCAGACCCGGGAACTGGTTGATGAAGGCGGGAGCCACCAGCGCGTAGATGCGGTCGCCGCGGTTGAAGCCCTGGATCAGCTGATAGATCTGGCCCTTGTCCGCAATGGCACCGAAGGGACAGTTGACCAGACACTGGCCGCAGGAAACGCACTTGCTGTAATCGATCTCGGCACGGCCCAGCTCATCGGAGTGGATAGCACCCATGCCGCAGGCAGCGGCGCAGGGACGCTCGGTCTTGACGATGGCGTTGTAGGGGCACACGCCGACGCAGCGGCCGCACTTGATGCACTTGTCCTGATCGATGATGGAACGGCCGCTCTCCCATGTGATGGCCTTCTTGGGGCACACTTCCATACAAGGGTGGGCAAGGCAGCCCTGACACAGGTCGGAGACCTTGACCAGCTTTTCCGGGCAGCGGTTGCAGGCAAACTTGATCACGTTCACCAGCGGGGGATCATAATACTTATCGGCGATGGAAGCATCCTCCAGACCGGAGACGACGCTGTTGTGCTCGTCCATGCGGCGGGTGGGCAGACCCATGGCCAGACGCACACGCTCCTCAACGATGGCGCGCTCCAGGAAGATGTCCTTGCGCAGCTTGCCTTCCTCGCCGGGGATGATGGTGTAGGGGATCTTGCGCATCAGGTGGTTGGCCTGTTCACCCTTCACGTTGGCGTAAGCCATGCGTGCCACCTCGGTGAACACCTGACGGCGGATCTGGATGACCGTGGTATTGATTCCTCTGAAACTCATTCCAATTCTCTCCTTGCTTTGCTAAAAACAAACGGGCTGCACCCGGCTGCCGACAGCGTTCTGCCGCGCAAGGCGGGCGCGTTACAGGGCACATTGGTAACGCACTGCTGCAAACAGCGCTGTGCCCGGGATGATCCACTTTCATTTTAGCATAAAGCGTGCCGGATGAAAAGGGATAAAACGCAAAATTTGTTAAAAATTTGTTGTATTCGTCCTCGTGTACAGAATCAACAGTTTTAAGCGCGTAAACTCAGCAAAGTGCTGCACGGACGCGCTCGCCGTCGTACTCGCCAAGCGTTACGTGCACGATCTGCCCGCTTTCGTGGCCGGGGGCGGACACCACCACCGGAATGTACAGCCGGGTGTAGCCGGTGAACAGCGTGCCGGAAAGCGGGGTCTCCAGCAGCACATCGTCCTCGGTGCCCACATAGGCGGCCAGCACTTCGCGGCGTACCTCCTCGGCAATGGCGTTCATCACGCGGCTGCGCTCCTGCTTTTCCCGCTCGTGCACCTGCTCCGGGAAGTCGTAGGCCGGGGTGCCGCTGCGGCGGGAGTAGGGGAACACATGTACCTTGAGGAAGCCGATCTTTTTCAAAAATTCGCAGCTCTCTTCAAAATCGGCCTGCGTCTCGCCGGGGAAGCCACAGATACAGTCGGTGGTAAAGCTGACCGGGCGCTCCCCGTAGGCGGCGCGGATTTGGTCCACCACCTGTGCATACTGCTCGGCGGTGTACACGCGGCGCATCCGGCGCAGGGTGGCAGTGCAGCCGCTCTGCAGGCTCAGGTGGAACTGCGGGCAGAGCTTTTCCACGGCGGCAAGGCGGGTGATAAACTCCGGCGTGAGCATATCCGGGTCCAGACTGCCCAGACGGATGCGCTGGATGCCCTCCACCTGAGCGCAGTGCTCCACCAGCTCCACAAGGTTGGTGCCGGTGTCCAGACCATAGCTGGGCAGGGAGATGGCACTGAGCACCACCTCGCGGTAGCCGGAAGCCGCCAGCTGGCGCAGTTCGGCAAGGATGCTGGCTTCGTCGCGGCTGCGCACCGGGCCGCGGGCGCGGGGGATGACGCAGTAGGCGCACTGACGGTTGCAGCCGTCCTCTACCTTGATAAAGGCGCGGGTGTGGGTCTCGAACCGCTCCACGGGCAGCTCTTCAAACTTTTCGCCGCGCTGGTGGGGCGTGATGGCCACAATGCGCTCGTGGCCGTCCAGCAGCTTGAGAACGTTATCTAAAATGGCCTTGCGGTCGCCGTTGCCGCATACAAGGTCGGCCTCGGTGAACTGGGCGGCTTCCTCCGGGAAAGCCTGCGGGTAGCAGCCGGTAAGCACCGTGACCGCGCCGGGGTTCTCGCGCTTTTTGCGGCGCAGCCACTTGCGGCTTTTCTGGTCGCCAAAGTTGGTCACGGTGCAGCTGTTCACAATAAAAACATCCGCAGGCTCGTTCTCCTGCGCAATGGTAAAGCCGTTGGCGCGGAACATCTGTTCCAACGCGCCGGTCTCGTTCAGGTTGACCTTACAGCCAAGGGTATAAAAACAAACTCGCATGAGGGGATATCCTTTCGACAAAAAACGGGGTGGTGGTTGCATTGCTCTTTATTATATATCACAGCGGCGGTGCGGCGCAAGAGCGGATGCACAGCAGCAGGCACTTTTTGCTGGAAAGCGGGCAAAACAAAAAGAGACGGGCAAACGCCCGTCTCTCGTATGGAACTTCTGGGTAATCAGGATGCAGCCTTGACGTAAACGACCAGCTTGCCCTTGTTTTCGCCCTCGGTGGCAACCTTGTAAGTGGTCTTGCCCTCGTCGGTATCAACGACCAGACCGGTGTCCTTCAGGTAGCTGCTAACAAAGCCCTTTGCGTAGTCGGTGCTGGACATGAACGGGATGTACGTGGTCTTGGTCTTGTCCTTGTTCAGGTTTTCGACCTTGGTCTTGATGCCGGCGTCAGTGCCCTCATAGATGTAAACGATGGTAACGGGCTTCAGGCTGCCGCAGCCGGTGAACATGGAAGCACTTGCAGCAGCAACGGTAGTCAGACCAGCGAGCTTCAGGAAAGAACGACGAGAAATATTCATAATAGTATCCTCCTAAAAAAATAATTCCACAAATGAAGCAATACGGCCTTTTTGGGCCATCTCCAATTTACACGATAGGGTGGGCAAAAGTCAAGCCCTTTTGTAGAAAAAGACAAAATAAAAAATGCGGGCTGCGGTGCGGGCGCAGGATATTCTAAACAAAAAGGCCCCTGCATACTCTCTCAGCAAGAGACATTGCGCAGGGAGGGACCGAAATGGAGCGGAAAAACTTGGCGCTTTTGTGTGCAGGGGTGGTGTGCTTCTGGCTGTTTGCGCTGGCCTTTGGCACGGCGCAGGGCAATGGGCTGCGGCAGCAAAACCCGGCGGTGCAGGCAGCTGCAGACCAGACCCGGCCGATGCAGCCCGCGGCGGCACAGCCTGCCTTGGAGCTGCCCTGCCGCGCCGCCTGCCTGATTGACCAGCAGACGGGCACTATATTATATGAAAAGAACGCCGACCAGCAGATGCCCATTGCATCCATTACCAAGGTAATGACCCTGCTGCTCACCTTTGAAGCCGTGCACGACGGCCGCATTGCCACGGACACGCTGGTGCCGGTCAGTGAACACGCCTATCACATGGGCGGCAGTCAGATCTGGCTGGAGCCGGGGGAGCAGTTCACGCTGGACGAGATGATCAAAGCCATTTGTGTGTCCTCTGCCAATGATGCCGCTGTGGCTGTGGCAGAGCTGGTGGGCGGCAGCGAGCCGGGCTTTGTGCAGATGATGAACGCCCGCGCAGCAGAACTGGGCATGGTGAACACCACCTTCCACAATGCCTGCGGGCTGGACACCGAAGGGCATCTTTCCACCGCCCACGATGTTGCCATCATGAGCCGCGAGATTTTGAACACCTGCCCGGAGGTGCTGCACTATACCGGCATCTGGACGGACACCCTGCGCGGCGGTGCCACCCAGCTGGTGAACACCAATAAGCTGCTCAAGCGCTACAACGGCATCACCGGCCTGAAAACCGGCACCACCAGCGGCGCGGGCGTGTGCATCAGCGCCAGCGCCACCCGCGACGGGCTGGACCTGATCGCCGTGGTGCTGGGGTCGCTCTCCAGCTCGGAGCGGTTCACAGCGGCCACCACCCTGCTGGACTACGGCTTTGCGGCCTACGCCGCCGTGCCGCTGCCCGCCATGGAGGACCGGCCTCTTCTTATAAAAGTAAAGGGCAGTGCAGAGGAAAGCGTACCGCTGGACTACACCGCTCTGCCCGAAACGCTGCTGATGCCCAAGGAAAACGCCGCCGCCCTCACCGCGCAGCTGGATCTGCCGCAGGAGCTGGAAGCACCGGTGCAGCTGGGCCAGACCGTTGGCACGGTGCGTATCCTGAGCGGGGAGACTCAACTGGGCGAGTACGAGGTGCGCGCCGCTGCCGATGCTGAAAAAATGGACTTTGGCACCGCATTCGGCCTGTTGTGGGACGCTTTGACTGGCTGCGAAAACTGAATGCACGCTTCAGCGTACAAAAGCGCGCTGCGGTAAGCTGCGTGGAACTGTCTGTGTGAACAATTCTGGATGAAGAAACAAAAAAACACTATTAAAATTGTATGAAATCCAAGGATTTTGACCTTGACTTTGCCCGGAGGGAACGGTACACTTATACCAAGATATTTCCTCGCAGGGCAAAGGCCCGGCAAATCGTTTGGAGGTTATAATAAAATGAGTGTCGCACTGAACACCAAACACCTCTCCAGCTTTATCAGCGAAGAGGAATATGCAGCCATCTATCCGCAGGTGGAAGCTGCCCATAACCAGCTGGAAGCAAAGTCCGGCCCGGGCAATGATTTCCTCGGCTGGATGTATCTGCCCCGTGATTATGATAAGGAAGAGTTCGCCCGCATCAAGGAAGCCGCCGCAAAGATCCGCGAGGATTCCGATGTGCTGGTGGTGGCCGGCATCGGCGGCAGCTATCTGGGCGCACGCGCTGTCATCGAGGCCGTCAAGGGCCAGTTCCACAACGAGCTGGAAAATGGCCCCAAGATCTACTTCTGCGGCAACAGCATCAGCCCCACCTACCTGAACAACATCATCAGCCTGTGCAAGGGCAAGCGCTTCTCCATCAACGTCATTTCCAAGTCCGGCACTACCACCGAGACTTCTCTGGCATTCCGCGTGCTGCGTGAACTGCTGGAAAAGGAGATGGGCGTGGAAGAAGCCAACAAGCGCATCTACGCCACTACCGACCGTGCCAAGGGCACCCTGAAGCAGCTGGCCGACGCACAGGGCTGGCCCACCTTCGTGGTCCCCGACGACGTGGGCGGCCGCTACTCCGTGCTGAGCGCTGTGGGCCTGCTGCCCATTGCTGCTGCCGGTATCAGCATCGACGACCTGATGAAGGGTGCTGCCGATTCCATGGAGCGCTTCTCCGTTCTGAGCAAGGACAACGACGCTTACAAGTATGCTGCCATCCGCAACATCCTGTACCGCAAGGGCAAGAGCGTTGAAATTCTGGAGTGCTACGAGCCGGACTTCGCCCTGATGAACGAGTGGTACAAGCAGCTGTTCGGCGAGAGCGAGGGCAAGGACAACAAGGGCCTGTTCCCCGCAAGCTGCATCTTCTCCACCGATCTGCACTCCATGGGTCAGTTTATTCAGGAAGGCTCCCGCACCATGTTCGAGACCATCGTGGACGTGAAGAAGCCTGCGCAGGATCTGTTCATCGACGCGCTGGAGGGCAACTTTGACGGCCTGAACTTCCTGGCAAACCAGAACATGAGCGTTGTCAACCGCAAGGCCATGGAAGGTACCATCCTCGCCCACACCGACGGCGGCGTGCCCGAAGTGCTGATCGAGGTGGACGACCTGACCGCTTACAATGTGGGCTACCTGATCTACTTCTTCTGGCGTGCATGTGCCTGCAGCGGTTATCTGCTCAGCGTCAATCCCTTCAACCAGCCGGGCGTTGAGAGCTATAAAAAGAATATGTTTGCTCTGCTGGGCAAGCCGGGCTACGAAGGCCTGACCGCCGAGCTGGAAGCAAAGCTGAAGTAAATAAAAATGATCTCCCGCCGCAAGGCGTGGAAAATACAGGAGGACTGAACTATGATTAAACTGATTGTTGGTACCAAGGGCTCCGGCAAGACCAAGGCTATGATCGACCAGATCAATGATGCGGTCAAGACCTCCAAGGGCAACGTGGTCGTCGTTGAAAAGGGCATGAAGCTCACCTACGACATCGCTCCTGCTGCACGTCTGATCGACCTGGACGAGTACAAGATCTCCGGCGGCGAAATGCTGTACGGCTTTGTTGCCGGCCTGATGGCAAGCAACTACGATATCACCGACCTGTACATCGACGGCATCCTGAAGGTGCTGGATCATGACATCAACCGTCTGGGTGTTGTGCTGGACGAGATGGCAGCCATTGCAGGCGACAGCGTGAAGGTGACTGTTACCGTCAGCGCTGACGAGGCTGCACTGCCCCACGATGTGAAGAAGTACCTGTAATTCCGGAAAATCGGGATCTGAACCACTTTGAACAGGCAGAGAACCGGGAAATTTAAATTTTTTCGGTTTTCTGCCTGTTTTGGTGTTGACAAAGGGCTGCGTTGGCGCTATACTAACAAAGCAGCCTTTTAGAGGTGTACTATGCAATTTGACCTGAGAAAGTTTATCGCCATCGGCAGACAACCCTACCATGCAGAGTTTCAGTGTGATTTATCTGCACATGATTATGCCGGGGCAAGGATCCCGCAGCCGGTCACCGCTGTTTTTGAAGCGGAGACGGACGGCGACGAGATCCGGATGACACTGCGGGCAAACGCATCGGTGCACGGAGAGTGCGCCCGCTGTCTGGACCCGGTCATTCGGGAGGAGACGGTCGATACGGAGTGGACGGTAAAGGAACGGGATCTGGATGACCCGGATTTTGACCTTCCGCTGGACGAAAAAGGACATCTGGATGTAGATGAATGGCTCAATCAGGAGTTTATGTTCCAGATCCCCACGGTGCTGCTTTGCAGTGCCGACTGCGCCGGGCTTTGCCCCGTGTGCGGCAAAAAGAAGGCGGAATGCACCTGCCAGCCGGCAGAGCATGCCGAAGCTCCCGTAGACACAAGGCTCGCAATCCTTAAATCACTGCTGAACTGATAAACCCATCAAGGAGGTGCAAAAATATGGCAGTACCTAAGAGACATCTTTCCAAGGCCCGCCGCGACAAGCGTCGCAGCAATGTTTGGAAGCTGGAGGCCCCCGCACTGGTCAAGTGCAGCAACTGCGGCTCTCTGAAGCTCCCCCACCAGGCATGTGGCAACTGCGGTTACTACAAGGGCGAGGAAGTCATCAAGAAGGCCTAATTTGCGCGTAATTGGTGGCATAATGGTGTTATGTACAGAAGGGGAGGGCGCATGCCTTCCCCTTCTTGTTCTGTCTGAAAGGAGGTGGATGCGGTGGCAATGAAGATCGCACGGGTGGAACCCGGCAGCGAAGCGGAAGTGCTGGGCCTTGGCCCGGGTGACGAGCTTTTGAGCGTGGACGAAAACGAGCTGAACGACAGCCTGGACTACGATTTCTACACCGACAGCAAAAGCTTCCACCTGAAAGCAAGGGTGGCAGACGGCATCCGCGAGTGGGATGTGCAGCGCACGGAGCGCGGCCCCTTTGGCTGCGATTTCCAGACCTATCTGGGCGATCAGAAGCACTCCTGCTCCAACCACTGCATGTTCTGCTTCATCGACCAGCTGCCCCCCGGTATGCGCGAGAGCCTTTACTTCAAGGACGATGACGAGCGACTTTCCTTTTTGTTCGGCAACTATATCACCATGACGAACATGCAGGACCACGAGATCGACCGCATCATCAAGATGCACATTTCGCCCATCAACATTTCAGTGCACACCACGAACCCGCAGCTCCGTGTGCGGATGCTGGCCAACAAGCGCGGCGGCGAGGTGCTCAAGTATCTGCCCCGTCTGGTGGAGGGCGGTATCGCCGTCAACTGTCAGCTGGTGCTGTGCCGCGGCATCAACGACGGCGACGAGCTGCGCCGTACCCTCTCCGACCTTTTGGAGCTGACCCCTATGGTGCAGAGCATTGCGGCGGTGCCCTGCGGTGTGACGGACTACCGCGAGAAGCTGTTCAAGCAGACACCGTATGATGCAAAGACCAGCGCCGAAGTCATCGACATCATGGAAGAATTCGGCGATGAGTGCAAGCGCCGCCACGGCAAGCGCATCATTTATCCCAGTGATGAATGGTATCTCAAGGCAGGCAGGCCCATCCCGCCGGAAGAGTTCTACGAGGACTTCGACCAGCTGGAAAACGGCGTGGGCATGATGCGCCTGTACGCCTCGGAATTTCTGGCGGAGCTGGAAAAGCCCCACCGCATCTACGGCACCAAAAAGATGGACGTGGTCACGGGCGAAATGGCTTCGCCGCTCATCCACCAGATGATGGCTGAGCTGCACCGCCAGTACCCCATGGTCGAGGTGACGGTGCACACCATCAAGAACAAATTCTTCGGCGGCAATGTGGGTGTGGCCGGGCTTGTAACGGCGACCGATATCATTGCTCAGTGCGAGGGCAAGCTGACCAGCGGCACGCTGGGCGTGCCCGCCGTGATGCTGCGGGAGGAAAAAGACACCTTTCTGGACGACATCACCACTGACCAGCTGGCCCAGCGCCTTGGCGTGAAGGTGGAGGTGCTGCCGACCTCTGGCGGCGACGAAGCCCGCGCCCTGCTGCGCAGCGGCCTGCACATCGCAAGGAGAAGAAGAGCATAAAAGAAAACCCTCTCCGTCATCGCTGCGCGATGCCACCTCTCCCGAAGGGCGAGGTTTTATGCATCTTTCGGCAGAAGTGATAAAAGCTCCCCCTTTCGGGGGAGCTGGCGCGGCGTAAGCCGTGCCTGAGAGGGTTGCAAGAAAGGAGGAACCCCTATGAGCAAACCGATCGTAGCAGTGGTGGGCCGCCCCAACGTGGGCAAATCCACCCTGTTCAACAAGCTGTGCGGTCAGCGCCTTGCCATTGTGGAGGACACGCCGGGCATTACCCGCGACCGCATTTTTGCCAACTGCGAGTGGAACGGCCATGACTTCCTGCTGGTGGACACCGGCGGTATTGAGCCCAAGGCTACCGAGGGCATTCTGGCCCACATGCGGGAGCAGGCCCAGATCGCCATTGACACTGCAGACTGCATCATCATGGTGGTGGACGTGCGCGACGGCCTGACCGCCGCGGACGAGGATGTGGCCCACATGCTGCGCCGCAGCCACAAGCCCATCATTCTGGCCGTGAATAAGTGCGACAAGGTGGGCGATGCCCCCATGGAGATGTACGAGTTCTACAACCTCGGCTTTGACGAGGTGATGCCCATTTCGTCCGTGCACGGCCACGGCACCGGCGACCTGCTGGACGCTGTGTGCGCCCATCTGGACTTCAGCGAGACGGTGGTGGAAGAGGACCGCATCCCGGTTGCCATCATCGGCCGCCCGAATGTGGGCAAGTCCAGCCTGACCAACCGCATTCTGGGCGAGAACCGCATGATCGTGGCAAACGAGGCGGGCACCACCCGTGATGCCATTGACACCCCGGTGGACAACGCTTACGGCAAGTTCATCTTTACCGATACCGCCGGTCTGCGCAAGCGCAGCAACATCACCGACGGTCTGGAGCGTTATATGGTAGTGCGCGCACTGGCCGCTGTGGAGCGCAGCCGCGTGGCGCTGATCCTTGTGGATGCCACCGTCGGCTTTACCGAGCAGGACAGCAAGGTGGCCGGTTATGCCCACGATCAGGGCAAGGCGTGCATCATCGTCGTCAACAAGTGGGACGCGGTGAAAGGCAAGGAGACCAACACCATGGAGCTGCAGCGCCGCGATTATGCCGAGTGCTTCAGCTTTATGGGCTATGCTCCTATCATCTTCATCTCGGCTCAGACCGGCTACAACGTGAACAAGCTCATGCAGTTGATTCGCGATGTGGACAGCCAGAACGGTGCCCGCGTGCCCACCGGCGTGCTGAACGAGATGCTGGCCCGCGCCACAGCCCGGATGCAGCCGCCCAGCGACAAGGGCCGCCGCCTGAAGATCTTCTATCTGACTCAGGCATCCACCCGCCCGCCCACGTTCGTGGCCTTTGTGAATTCGAAGCAGCTGTTCCATTTCAGCTACCAGCGGTATCTGATCAACCAGATCCGCGAGAACTTTGGTCTGGAACACACCCCCATCCGTCTGGTGATCCGCGAGCGCGGCTCCGGCGAAGTGGGCGCAAAGGACGTGTAAGCGCCCGCAAAGGAGGCATCCGTTTCTATGATGAAAGCGATCCTGATCGCCGCAGCCACCATCCTGCAGGCGTACCTGCTGGGCAGTGTGGATACCGGCATCCTCGTCAGCAAATTCGTATATCATGACGACGTGCGCAATTATGGCAGCGGTGCAGCCGGCATGACCAACATGCTGCGCACCTTTGGCAAGAAGGCTGCCGCCATGACCGCGACAGGCGATGTGCTCAAGGGCGTGCTGGCCGTGTGCATCGGCCGGTGGCTGTTCCACATGCTGCCCGCCGATGCCGGCGTTTCGCCGTATCTGGGTGTCTATCTGGCCGCCATCTTTGCAGTGCTGGGCCATCTGTACCCGCTGTACTTCGGGTTCAAAGGCGGCAAGGGCGTGCTGGTGGCAGCTGGTGCCATTCTGGCCATCCAGCCGGTGCTGCTGCCGTTTCTGGCCATTATCTTTCTGGTGTGCCTGATTCCTACCGGCATGGTGTCGCTGGGCAGCGTGGCCATGGCAGCACTCTACCCGGTGCTGACCATCATTTACGGTTCCCTGCAGGGCTATGCCGCCGGTGATATGCTGGTGTGTGCCATTGGCTCCGGCTTTATGTCCGGCATGGTGATCTATATGCACCGCGCCAATATCCAGCGCATCCGTGAGGGCAAAGAGTACCGCTTCGGAAAGCACAATAAAAAATAAAAGCATTATAAAATGCCCCGCAGCCTGCTGGTTTTCCGGCAGTGCTGCGGGGCATTTTTGTTTATGTTATTTCGGTTCCGGGGCGGCCTGCTCAAAATCGTACTCGTCAAAAGTCTCTTCTTCGGAAGGAATGGCCTCGGCCGCCTCGGCCTTGGCACGGTCTTTCAGACGGGAGATAAACTCCTCTGCCGGGATGCCGCTCTGCTTTGGAGAAAGATCCGGTGCCGGATGGCCGTCCGGCAGGTGGGCACCAAAGGCCGGCACAAAGAAGAACTTGCGCACAATAAAGATCAGGGCGATGGCTCCCACGCTGAGCAGGTTTTCCAGTGCGGAGTCGTGGCCCACTACCAGATGGCGGGCAATGGCATACAGCAAAACCTCCAGACTGCTGCCGGGGCTGTGCTTGGCCAGCATTTTGATGAACTCAATGCCGATCACGATATCAAGGCTGCGTTCCAGAAAGCTGCGGATCTCCACCTCGTTGCCGTAGAACAAAAGGCCCGGCATCCATTTGATGAGCGGCACGGCGCTGAACAGCAGACCAATGAGTACAAGGCCGGACAGCAGGATCTCCAGCAGGCTGGATGCCTGAATGATGCGGTTGCGCAGCTGGGTGCGCCAGTGGCTTTCCACATGGTTTGCGGTAGAAGAGTGCTCTGCAGGGTGTTCCATACAATGGTCTTCCTTTCGGTAAACTGCTGCAAAACTTTTGACAGAAGTTTTTCTTTATTGTAGCAGAAACGCAGAAAGGTGTCAATTCAGCAGGATCAATCCACCGTGGTTCCGGTGGCGGGTGCCACCGCTACATAGCCGGATTTTTTGATGCAGTCCTGTCCGGCGGTGGTATCCAGCCAGTCGTAAAGCTGGCGTTCCGGGCTGTCGGCGGCAGCGTCCGCATGGAGAACGGCATAGAACTCGTTGCACAGCGGGTAGCTTTCGCTGGCGATGGTGTCGTTGGAAGGGGTTACGCCGTCCACGGCCAGCAGACGCAGGCCGGGCTGGGAGTACATCTGGTCGATGTAGTAGTAGACCGAGAAGCCGATGGCATTGGCGCTGTTGTTGTAGGCGGCGATGCTGTCCACCAGCTCACCCATGGCAGCGGGAGCCAGCTCGGTGGGCGGGTCCATCAGTTCGCCGCCCTGAATGAGCAGTTTGCGGAACAGGGTCTGGCTGCCGGAGTCTTCGCCCCGCTGGAAGGGCACGATGGCAAGATCCTCGCCGCCCACTTCCTTCCAGTTGGTGATCTTACCGGCATAGATATCCTTCAGTTGCTGCCGGGTCAGGCTCTTGACCGGATTGTTCTCGTTCACGATGAACACCAGTGCATCCCGGCCAATGGGTTTCTGTTCCAGCTGGGCATTTGCTTCTTTCAGCTCTTCCTTTACGTAGTCCGGCGCTTCGTAGACCACCAGCATCCTGGCAGTGTACTCCTCATCCGGGTACAGGCCGAAGTTTTCCCACGCATAGGCCGTGGTGCTGACCGAAATGCCGCTCTGGGCTACTTCCAGATCGATGCCGGTGGTATCGGCCATCATCTGGGCCATCAGCGGGATGCAGGCAGTGCTGCCATCCAGCTTGGGAAAATCTTCCACGGTAAACAGCCCGATGGGTTCAAGCTCGCTCACGGAAGAAGCGGGTGCTTCCGGCGAGGTGGAAGCGCTGCTGGCGGGGGTGTCATCCCCCTTGCAGGCAGTGAGAATGCCTGCGGCAGAGCAGGCGGCAAGGCCAAGCAGAAAGCTGCGGCGGGAAATTTTAGCATTTTTCATAAGGTGTTCCTCCAAAGTCTGGCTCAATAGCCCATTTCATCGTCGGCGTTGATGGAAGAGAAGATGCTTTGGCAGTAAAGCCATTTGCCGTTCGTATCCATCCAGCCGTAGTAAAAGCCGCGTTTTGCAACGAACACGTGTTCTGGCAGCTGGTTCAGGCTGTTGTCGTAGTAGCTGTAGCAGCTGCCAAGGCCATAGAACACAATGTTGCCGTTTTCATCCAGCACGTCACACATTGAGCCGTTGCTGCTGGGCGCATTGGCGTTGCCACAGTACAGCGGCCTGCCCTCCGGTGTGGTGATGAGATAGTTCAGGGCATAATACTTGTCCTGCAGATGGGTCAGGTCGGAGACAAGACCCTCGGGGCCGTACACGCGGGTGGCGGTGGTCTCAAAGTTATCGTTATCCCGCAGCTCCAGCCAGACGTAGCCGTCACCCTTGTTATCCATCATCACGCTTTGCTGGCCCTCCACTGGCTCCACGGTGGTATCAGTGATCAAATCGCCGGTTTCGGTGTTGAACACCTTCAACCGTCCGTCCTCATAGTAAAGGGCGATGGTGTCGCTCATGACGCTGGAGGCGTACAGCGGTGTCACCTCACCGGTAACAAGGTCGTGCAGATCATAGCCGAAGTCGCCGCTCGTGCGCCATGTGACCACATAGCCCGGGAAATAATAGCTGGGCTGGTCGTCGAAGGTGCCAATAAGGGTGCGGTCCACGGTGGCGAGATCCCGCAGCTCGTAGCGGCCATCGCTGGCAACAAAGCAGGCGGTGCCGCTGCCGCATACCTGTCGGAAGCCGGTGAAGCCTTCGCCGGTGGCGGGGTTATAGAGCGTTTCGTCCGTTGGTTCGCCGCTGGCGTGGCAGGTGTCCAGCTCTACCCAGTCGTTCAGAACGTCCGGTGCATAGGAAAGGCTCAGGGCAGTAGTGGCATCTGCGCCGTAAGTCTGTGTACCGTCCTTCGTCTGTATAATGATCCAGCTGTGCAGGGCGGGTTCATCGTCCCATGCGTCCTCGGCAAGGTCTGCTGGGCGGGCATAGCAGGTGAACACCAGCCTGTCCCCGCACACGATACAGCGGTATGCGCCATCCGGCACGGGCAGACGTTCGCCGGTGGAAAGGTCGATCACCTGACAGGTGCCGTAACCGTCGTAGCCGTTTTCGTAGCTGCCGTTCACGGTGTGGGCTTCCTGCAGCACCAGCAGACCGTTCTGCATGGAGGCGTTCTGCTCCCCCTCAAAGGTCATGACTTCATTGCCGTCTTTGTCAAACAGGCCGCTGCGCCGTCCGCAATAAGCGTCCGGGTCGGCCCAGGTGCGGAACCAGTAGTTGGTCTCACCGGTCACGGTGTCCTGCAGAAGGTTCACGTTCTCGCTGCGGAAGGACTGGTACAGCACCTTGCTGCCGCACAGAACGGTGCAGGCACCGCCGGAATTGTCGTAACCGTAAAGTATCCGCAGCTTTCCGTCGTCCAGCCGGGAGCTGTCGTAAAGCGGATCCCCATGTGCATCGGTGGGCACTGAGGAAGCAGGAGCAGCAGGCTTGCCGGAAGCGGGCGGCAGCACGCTGCAGCTGCAGCCAAGGGTAAGGCACAGGGCAGCGCATACAGCAGCGCTGCCTATGCGGCAAACGTTACGCTTCATAAAGATCACTCCTTACAGTATGGAAAGGAACAAAGTTTAAAAGAAAGCCGGAAAGGTTTTCCAGTTCAATTATAATACGAAACAGCCGCGCATTCCATTGCAGGAAAACACGGCTGTTGATTACAGTTTTATGACAGACTTTCAGGACTGTGCTTTGGCTTTTTCAGCATCGTCCATCCGGTCCAGCTGCTTGAGGAAGGCCAGCAGGAACGGCAGGGAAACAATAAAGGTGAGCGCATCCGCAATGGGCTGGCAGATCTCTACGCCCACGAGTCCCAGTGTGCGGGGCAGGATGAGGATGAGCGGAATGAAGAACACGCCCTGACGGCAACAGGCCAGAAAGGTGGCGCGCCCGGCTTTGCCCACGCTCTGGAAGGTCATGTTTGCCACCACAATGACCGGCTGCAGCAGAATGGCAAGACACTGATAGTGGAAGGCGGGCAGCGCCACGGCGGTAACATCCGGGTCATCACGGAACAGGCGGATGAGGGCATCGCTGTCCACCCAGCACAGGCTCACCAGCACCACCAGCATACAAAAGGCTGCACCCATGGTAAAAACTGCGGCTTTTTGCACCCGGCGGAATTTGCGTGCACCGTAGTTGAACGCGGCCACCGGCTGCAGACCCTGCCCAACGCCAATGGCTACCGAGATGATGAACATGAAAATGCGGGAAACGATGCTCATGCCGGCCACAGCGGCATCGCCGTAGCTGCGGGCGGCAATGTTCAGCAGCATGCCGCCGATGCTCTGCAGGCCCTGGCGGCCAAAGCTGGGCGCGCCGCCCACCAGGATCATGCCGAGCTCCCGCGCTTCACGGGTGACGGCAGCAATACGGAACTGACTGACGGTTTTGCCCCGCAGGAACATGGACAGCAGGATGCAGAAGCTGATGCTTTGGCTGAGAGCCGTAGCAATGCCTGCACCGGCGGTGCCAAGGCCCAAGCCGAACATAAAGATGGGGTCCAGCACAATGTTCAGCACGCCGCCGGTCACAAGGCCGATCATGGCAAAGTTCGCCTTGCCCTCATAGCGCAGGATGTTGTTCATCACAAGGCTGGAGATCATAAGCGGGGCTGCAATGAGGATGGGCCGTGCATAAGCGCAGGCGTGGGGCAGAATGGTCTCGGTGCTGCCCAGCAGCATCATGAAGCTGGGCAGAGTGGCAAGGCCCACAACGGCCAGCACCACGCCAGCGGCCAGAGCAGTAAAAAAGCTGGTGGAAGCAAAGCGGGTGGCGGCATCGGTGTTCCGGCTGCCAAGGCTGCGGCTGATGATGGTGCCGGAGCCGTGGCCCAGTGTAAAGCCAAGCGCCTGAATAATGGCCATCAGGCTGGAAACAATGCCCACCGCACCGGAAGCGCTGGTGGAGATCTGGCCCACAAAAAAGGTATCGGCCAAGTTGTAGATGCTGGTGATGAGCATACTTAAAATGGTAGGGGCGGCAAGACCGAGGATCAGCTTTGGAATGGGTGTCTCGGTCATTTTTTTGTATTGCTGAATGTTGAGCTCGTCTGCTGACATGAAAAAACCTCCTTTTATCATAAGGAATAGGTCAAGAAAAGCCGCCCAGCAGCAGAGCGGCGGATAATTTGAATGTGTGCACGGGATACACGTTCCATAGTATAACGCAGCTGCGGCAAAAAGTCGAGAGCCGAACCGGCACAGAATGGTGCCTGAAATGCCCATGGAGCGGGAGAAAAACGGACGGAAAGCTTGACTGTTTTTGTCTGTTTTGCTAAAGGCTGGTCGAATTGCTTGTAGAAAATCACGATATGTGGTATCATTTACCATAAGGGAAACAAAAGAGCCTGTGCATCTGTACAGGCTGCATACAAAATATAAGCGGCAGCCGC
>ENA-OPAG01000371-OPAG01000371.1-human-gut-metagenome-genome-assembly--contig:-NODE-371-length-28332-cov-3.065389_pt1 | contig 28332 bp, 27 predicted proteins | sample MGYA00241053_ERZ501422 | MGnify/ENA primary metagenome ERZ501422 (study PRJEB25962, sample SAMEA2042619) | human gut metagenome | biome: human gut; feature: human-associated habitat; material: faeces... | reverse complement strand
CCAGAGGCACACCCAACGTACGTACCAACAGTACGGAAGGACCGGTAAAGAAATAATGTACCATATAGATACCGAAACCGCATATGGTTAAGTTCGCCAACATTCGCTTAATCGTATCCGACTTAACATTTACCTTCTTCGCCAGTAAGAAGATAGGAATCGTCATCATCACCACATTGGGAGAACAATAATAGAAGAATAACTCTAACTGTTCCTCCGTGTAAGCAGGCAAAGCGGTCGTATAGCGGAAACCGAAGAAAGTAATGGCATAGCCTACGACAAACATAGGAATGCCTATCCCAACGATCTTTCCTAACGACCAATCATGATTCCGCAGATAATGCCCCAATAGCAAGTAACCGTTAAACCCGGCGAAATAATAAAGCATACTGAATTCATTCCATGAGCATCCACCCCAAATATAAGGAGATACGAATTCCCGGTAATAAGGAATAAACAAAGTCACTCCCCAACCCGCCAGAAACCATAATTTCGCCTTATCCGAAACTTTCTCGACCCAAGCGGAGAAGATCGGCAAATAAAGATATAAACCTATCAGTAAATAGATATACCACATATGTACATCCAACAATGAGAAATTGAACGGTATCTGGGCGATATAGCCTAAAGACACACTCAACGATTGACGAGTCACCTCTTCTCCCGAATAAGGGAAGAAATCAAGAATAAGTTCCGGCCTCAAACCAAGCAGTCCCGTAAACCAAGGAAATAAATTATAAATAACAGACCAAATCAAGAAAGGCCAGAATACACGCAATATCCTTTTCTTATAGAAAATAGAAGTCTCTTCCCGGACCGGTAGCAACAAGGCTCCCGTAATCATAACGAACAGAGGTACACAAGGACGAAGAAAAGCCCCATAGGCAGCTCCCCAAAACTTAATATCCCCAATAATCGGAGAATCTCCGGGATAGAAATTAAACGGGTCTGTACAATGACAGCAAACAACAGTAAACATGGCTATCAAGCGTACGACATCCAGCCAAACTACGTGTGTTTTCACGGTAGGATTTGTTACATTTTGCATAAAGTAGATCGATTGTGTTTAGATTGACGGCGAAAATACAAAATAATCCAGCCGAATAGGAGATTCAGCTGGATTTCTAACCTCTATTAAGGATATTCATTAATATACAAAGTCTTTCCTACGAATAAACGCCACCGTACGATGTATTTCCGTGTACATAATAATATCCTCATCGATAAATGGCACCTCTTTCCGGTAATCCTTCAAGAACTTCTCCAACACAGGGGAGGTCCTAGCCGGACGACGGAACTCGATTCCTTGTGCCGCATTCATCAGCTCGATCGCCAAGATATGATCCAAGTTGTCCATGATCTTAAACAATTTTGTCGCCGCATTCGCCCCCATACTCACATGATCCTCTTGCCCATTACTGGACACGATAGAATCGCTGCTCGCCGCATAGCAATACATCTTATTCTGGCTTACCATACTAGCAGCCGCATATTGAGGGATCATGAAACCGGAGTTTAGGCCGGGATTAGCGACCAAGAACTCAGGCAATCCCCGCAAACCCATGATTAATTGAGCGACACGACGTTCCGATATATTTCCTAACTCAGCCAAGGCAATCGCCAAGAAATCATAAGAAATCGCCAAGGGCTGACCGTGGAAATTACCGCCGGAAATAATCTTATCCTCCTCCGGGAAGATCGTCGGGTTATCCGTCACGGAATTTACTTCGGTAAGCAGGACATTCGCCACATAATTGATAGCGTCTTTCGTAGCCCCATGCACTTGAGGGATACAACGGAATGAATACGGGTCCTGAACATGTTCCTTTTTCCGGGCGATTAACTCACTTCCCTCCAATAGCCGTCGAAAAGCGGCCCCGGTCTCGATTTGTCCGGGATGCGGACGCATCTGCTGGATACAATCCATGAAAGGATCGATACGCCCATCGAAAGCCTCCAAAGATAAAGCGGCGATCAGATCCGCTTTCTTGGACAGGCTAAACGCACGCATCAAGGCGAATACGCCATTGGCGCTCATAAATTGCGTACCGTTCAATAAAGCTAACCCCTCCTTGCTTTTCAGCTTCACAGGCTTCCAAGCGAACTCGTCCAATACGCTGATCGCTTCCCGTTTGCGGCCCTTATAATAAACGTCACCCACGCCGATCAGAGGCAGGAACAAATTCGCCAGAGGCGCCAAATCACCAGAAGCGCCTAAAGAGCCACGATCATACACGATCGGAAGCACGTCATTATTGAAAAAATCCAGAATACGTTGTACGGTAATCACCTGTACGCCACTATGCCCCAACGAAAGGGCATGCGCTTTCAATAACATCATCAAACGGACGATCACCGGACTTACCTCATCCCCTACGCTACAGGCATGACTTTTCACCAAGTTCTCTTGCAAGGTGCTCAATTCGTCCGGAGAGATATTCTTATTACATAAGGAACCGAAACCGGTAGTAATCCCATACAAAGGCCCCTCCTGCTGCTCGATCTTATGATCCAAGTAATCCCGGCAACGCTGGATACGCTCCTTCACCTCGGGTGAAAGCTCCAACTTCATATTTTGAGTAAGTATCCGTTCGATTCCCTCAAAAGAGAGAGGCTCGGAACCCACATAATAAACATTACTCATATGCTATAATTTAGTCTTCACCCAATCCAATAACTTTTGCTCTACACGGATAGCGTTCGCCTCCAGTTCATCCGCTTTCTTCCGCATCATTCCGACGAACACCTCGTCTTGGATGGACGTTAAGTTAATTCGGACATTCAATAAAGCCCCCAATACACAAGTACGGGCAGCCATCATCGCCACGCAAGCATCCGTGACGGCATTCTGATTACCTTTGTGAGCCACATAGATAATCGTCTCCATTACGGAACCGATCTCCTCCGCCACCCTCATCGGAACAATAGCCGCCTCTTTAGTAGCGCTCTGTATCGCATTCGTACGGACCACCTGTTCGTCAGGCGTTTCTTTCGGTAACTTAAAAGCGGAGAATACACGATCATAAGCCTCGCTGTCCTTATCGATATATTCAGTAAGACGTTCACGGATCATAGCCGCCTCGGTAGCGATCGTCTTCATTTGTCCTTCCACTTCCGCATATTTCTTTTTGCCAACAGTCAGATGGGCCACCATCTCTGTCAAAGCTGCCGCTATAGCGCCATTCAAGGCTGATATACTTCCACCACCGGGAACGGGAGCACTACCCGCCGTTTCCGCCAAAAAATCTTTAATTGTCAAGTCTGCTAACATAGTATTTTGATTTAAATGATTCAACAATTCTTATCTTACATCATATAAAGTTCCCCGTCCTTAATTACGGTATCCACGAGATTCATTCCCACATGATAAGGTAGGAACTTATAAGACGGGTATTTCAGCAAGATCACGTCCGCACGTTTTCCCACGCTGATACTTCCAATCTCGGAGGCGCGTCCCACAGCTGCGGCTCCATTAATGGTCAATGCCGTTACCGCTTCTTCAGGGGTCATCTTCATATAGATACAGGCCAAGGCTATCATCATCGGGATCGAGGCAGAGAAACAACTTCCCGGATTTAGATCGGAAGCTAAAGCCACCGCGCAACCGGCATCTATCATCTTCCTTGCAGGCGCATACGGCTCATTCAAGGAAAAGGCAGTCAGCGGAAGTAAGGTAGCTACGACACCCGCTCTTGCCAGACGTTTGATGCCTGTATCCGATATATGTAATAAATGATCAGCACTTACACACTTCAAGGAGGCCGCCAGTTCCGCCCCTCCGAAAGGAACGATCTCATCCGCATGCATCTTCAATTTAAAACGATGATGACGGGCGGCACGAAGCAAGCGCTCACTCTGTTCTAACGAGAAAACGCCTTTCTCACAAAACACATCACAAAACGTAACCGTATGTTCGGCTCGTATGGCAGGAATAACTTCCTCGATCATATAATCCACATAATCGTCCGTACGACCGGCAAATTCAGGAGGAACAGCATGAGCACCCAAAAAGGTCGATACGACATCCATCGGATGAGACTCATTCAGGTCCGACATGACACGAAGCTGAACTAATTCTGTTTGCAAATCCAAACCATAACCACTTTTCCCCTCCACCGTGGTAACACCCATGGAGAATAACTCATCCAAACGTTCTTCCCCTCTGTCCCATAGTGTATCGAAATCACTTTCACGGGTAGCTTTCATCGTATTCACGATACCTCCACCACGCTCCATGATCGACATATAACTATCTCCCCGCAATCGCCAAGAGAACTCCTCCTCCCGGTAACCGCCAAAGATAAAATGCGTATGGCTATCAACAAATCCGGGTAACACCGCTTGGTTCTCCGCCCGAATCTCCAAATAATCCTCCGCATGGATGTTTCGAAGTACCTCCTCCGTAGGTCCTACATGCGTAATAACCCCATCAGACATCGCTACGGCTCCATCCTCGATAACGTCTAAATCAGACATCTCCGCTCCCCGTCGTGCCTTATTCCCATGACAAGTGACGATCTGGGCAGCATTCCTGATTAATATCTTGCTATTCTCCATACGCTATTCCATAATACGGGCTTCCAATACTTGATTCATAGAGAAGTCCTCTAATCCCAAATAGTAAGAGGCCGTATCGATCAACGCCTCCATAGGAACCAAGCCGATAATCTCGCTCCCCACCACCGGAACACCATATCTGCGAGCTTCGATACGAACTAACTCGAAGGCCCGGTACAAGGCCGTACGGGTATAATCGGTCATATTAATAGAGACCTGTACGATACCACGTTCCTTCAACTCAACCCCCATCGCTTTACAATAGCGTAAACCTCCGCCGATGAAACGGATTTTCTTCGCTATATCCGTAGCGATCTGCAATTGATTCGTTCCTAAGTTCACATTATAGGCGACCAAAGGCATACGGGCTCCTATGGCGACCGTACCGGCTGTCGGATGTCTTTCGGCCGGACCAAAATCAGGTTTCCACTCCGGTTGATGGATTTTCTCTGCCATCCCCTCAAACTCTCCTTTACGGATCGCCGCCAGATTCTCCCGGTAAGGGGCGGAAGCCGATTTCTCATATAAGAAGACCGGCACGGCATAACGAGCGCCCACTTCTTCCCCTACTTCCTTAGACAAGGCGATCGCCTCTTCCATCGTACATCCGCGAATCGGTATAAAAGGAACAACATCTACGGCCCCCATTCGAGGATGTTGACCGCTATGCTTATTTAAATCGATCAGCTCAACGGCAACTCCAATGGCCTCCAATACGGCTTGCTTTAAAGCGACCGGCTCCCCTACCACGGTAACAACCAAGCGATTGTGATCCTCATCATTACTATAGTCCAACAGTTTAACACCCGTCTTAGCCCGGAAAGGCGCTACGATCTTATCTATCTTCTCCAGATCCCGTCCTTCACTGAAGTTAGGGACACATTCCATAATCTTATTCCAAGTACTCATACCTTTTTATTTAATGATGTTTGTACGATTTCATGAATAAACGCCCTCTCCGGGATATACGGGAGGGTAATATGATACTGTTCGCCACGATTCTCATTGAAAGTAGCGCTCGTACGCATCGCATTCGGGTTACGGGCCCATGAGCGACGGGCGACACCCCCCATCACGTCCCATATCATAGCAGAGCGAAGTATCTCGTCCACCCGCTCACTACCATCGAGAACCATACCGAAACCTCCGTTTATCGCCTTACCGATACCAACCCCTCCACCATTATGAAGAGCGACCAAGCTCATACCCCGGGCGGCATTTCCAGCGAAGCACTGCACCGCCATATCAGCCATCACATTGCTTCCGTCCCGTATATTAGAGGTCTCACGGAATGGAGAATCCGTACCGCTCACGTCATGATGGTCTCGTCCCAACATAATCGGGCCAACCTCCCCATCACGTACCATTCGGTTAAACTCAAGGGCGATCTTCAAGCGCCCCTCAGCGTCTTGATATAAGATCCGGGCTTGCGTACCCACCACCAAACGGTTCTTCTCCGCGTCACGTATCCAATTATAATTATCCATATCCTGCCCTCTTCGAGTCGGATCGATACACGCCATAGCCGCATGATCCGTGCGAATCAAATCTTCCGGCTTACCGCTTAAACATACCCAGCGGAAAGGGCCGTACCCATAATCAAATAATTCCGGCCCCATGATATCTTCCACATAAGAAGGCCATATAAAACCATCTTTCTCGTCCACACCGTTACGGGAAATCTCATGTACACCAGCATCATAGATCGCTTTCATGAAGGAGTTCCCATAGTCAAAGAAATAGGTACCCCGGGCAACCAGACGCTTGATCACCTCGAAATGTCGCTTCAACGTTTTATCGACCAAAGCACAAAAGTCTTCCCGGTGATGAGCCAATAATTCCGTACGTTCCTCAAACGTCACGCCTGCCGGACAATAACCACCTTCATAGACCGCATGACACGAGGTCTGGTCACTCAAAAGGTCGATGGAAAACCCCTGTTTATCGGCATATTCCAATAAATCCACGATATTGCCATGAAAAGCGATAGAGATCGGTTCTTTCTTACGAATCGCCTCATCGGCTAAGGAGAAAGCTTTCCCCATATCATCCGTCACATGCTGAACCCATCCTTGGCATCGGCGTGTCTCGATACGGGAAGCGTCTACCTCGGCGATTATACTGGCAGCACCGGCGATCACAGCAGCTTTAGGTTGAGCGCCACTCATTCCTCCTAAGCCGGAAGATACAAACAGATAGCCTCGCAAATCCTTATCTTGTGGAATCCCTAATTTCTTACGTCCGGCATTCAACAATGTATTAAACGTACCGTGTACGATACCTTGCGGGCCGATATACATCCAACCTCCGGCCGTCATCTGTCCATAATTAGCGACTCCCATCTGGGCGGCGATATGCCAATCCTTTTGGTTATCGAACATTCCCACCATCATGGAGTTCGTGATAATCACCCGTGGGGCATCCGGCTTGGAATGAAACAATCCCAGAGGATGCCCGGATTCGATCACCAAGGTCTGCTCCTCGGTCAGCTCCTCCAAATACTTCTTAATCAAACGATATTGCATCCAATTCTGGCAGACCTGCCCAGTCTCGCCATACGTAACTAACTCATAAGGATACAAAGCGATATCAAAGCAAAGGTTATTATCGATCATTACTTGAAAGGCCTTTCCCTCGATACATTGACCTTTATATTCAGAGATAGGCTTCGCTTTCAAGTCTCCCTGCGGACGGTAGCGATAACCATAGATCCGTCCCCGGGTCAATAATTCCTCCATGAACTCAGGAGCTAGCTTCTCATGTAATTCAACAGGGATGTAACGAAGCGCGTTCATCAATGCCGTTTCTGTTTGAGCGGGCGTAAGCGAATAGCCGCGATCGGGAGCACGGCGAATACCGGAAACGAAGGAAGGATATTCCGGCAAATAGTTATCAAGATGTATTTCCATAACGTGAATGATTTAGTAGGTGCTTACAATCTGCAAGGAATTTCACGGATTCAGCGCCGACAAGTTAGCGATTATCCAAATCCCAGCCAATTATCATTCCATGTTTAGAAGCATAAAAAAGCCCCCGTCATCTGATCACGTCCGACACCCGCACAAATATTCGACATCCGGTAATTATACCCGATCCGCTCATGTGAGCGAGGCCAAGGTAAATTCGCTTGTTCATCGCTATTTATTAATGCAGTAGGTATAAAAAAACAGCCTCACGCAAGAACGCAAGGCCGCTTTATATATAAAAATTCATAATTCATGTATGGTCAGAGCCATTGCTTCTCCTATAATCTCCAGTTCACGCTCCACTGCCCGACGCAACAACTTGTTTTGCTCGTAAGCGATGAAATCCCTTTTCTCACCCAAATATTCCTCAATGGATAAAATGGATTGCTGGATATCATAGAGATATTTCTGAATACTACGATGCCCCATAAAGTAATTGTTTGCCTTGTTCGATATCTGCGATGAAATAGGGATTGGATAAGGAACGATTGGTCACCAAGTCGATCTTTCTCTTGAATAACTCAACCAATCGGGCTCGTAAGGAAAAATAATTATCGGCATATTCCTCCAAGGAGATGGACGGATCGAACTCAATCAAGAGATCGATATCGCTGTGCTCCGTAAATCTCGAAGTATTCACAGAACCAAAAGAATACAAGCTCCGTACCTTGTAGCGCTTGCATAGCTCCTTTATTATATCCAGCCGATCTTGCAAAATAGAATTCATATCTTTCCTATCCACGATTCAATCACAAACATAACTTATTTTTTCCTATAACACAAGTTTTTCCATTAAAAGCCAGGGCAACAGTACCAAAATCTCCTAAAAAATATGTTTAGCGACATAATAGATACATAAACCTATTTAAATTAATAGAGTAAGACTTTGGGGCGAAGGAAAAGTTCAGCTAAAGAACACGAAAAAAGGTGCATCAAAATGACACACCCTCCTCGTAACAAAAATAAAATCTTTATGATTAGCCTTTACTTAGGCCTACACATTGAAACGAATTTAGCTCATGAAAGCTGTTAAAATCAACGCTCAATCAAGCCCCTTATACCTCCAACAATATACTCAATATCCCGATCCGTCACATACGGGCCGGAAGGCAGGCACAACCCAACCTTAAACAAAGATTCGCTCACCCCATTCACATAAGCCGGGCAATTCCTATAAACAGGTTGCTTATGCATCGGTTTCCACAAAGGACGGGATTCTATATCCATCGCGTCAAGTCCCACACGCATCGCCTCGACATTGGCATTCGGCTCGCAATCTGTATGTGTGTTAACCGCTGCGTGAGTCACGCCGCCCGCACCACCAACAGCTCCTTGTATCGCAACTTGATAAGCATCCTCCTGACCTTTCACCCTCGATAAAGGATCCAAAACAATCGTATTCAACCAATAATTACTATCAAAACGACCGGAAGGATTCTCATGCAAGGTGATCCCTTTCACATCCTTCAACAGCTCCCGATATAAATCACACGTATGCTTATGATGAGCCACATGAGCATCAGCCACCGTCATCTGACCACGCCCGATACCCGCACAAATATTCGACATCCGGTAATTATACCCGATCCGCTCATGCTGGTAATACGGATAAGCCTCCCGAGCCTGCGTAGCGTAGAACATGATCTCCCGCTTAGCCGCCTCGTCCGGACAAATCAACGCACCACCACCACTGGTCGTAATCATCTTATTCCCATTGAACGACAGCACCCCATATTTTCCAAACGTACCCAACATACGTCCATCATAACGAGAGCCAAAACCCTCCGCCGCATCCTCAATGACCGGAATCCCATACCGATCAGCGACCGCCATAATCTCATCCACCTTATAAGGCATCCCATATAAGGCCACCGGAACAATCGCTTTCGGTGTTTTTCCCGTCTTCTCGATACGATCTTGAATAGCCTCTTCCAATAACACAGGATCCATATTCCAAGTATCCACCTCCGAATCCACGAATACAGGCGTAGCCCCCAAATACATGATCGGATGCGAGGAAGCACAGAAGGTAAAGCTCTGTACCAGCACCTCATCCCCCGGCTTCACGCCACAGGCAAGCAACGCTAGATGTACCGCAGCAGTACCGGCAGACAGAGCCACCACATGTTTACCTTCACCCACGAATTCCTCCAGATCTTTCTCAAATCCATTCACGTTCGGACCTAGAGGCACGACCCAGTTCGTATCAAAGGCTTCTTTGATATACATTTGTTCTTTGCCGCTCATGTGAGCAAGGCAAAGATAAATTCGTTTATTCATTATTATTGTGATTTTAGAAAATACTTCGGATCAGCATAAAAGCCTCAGCTCTTTCTACGCTAATTGTAGCACCTCTATATTTCGCCAAAGCTTCCAAAGCCTCTAAAGAACGAGAACTAGGGAACCGCCTTAGTTGAGATTGATAACACTCCATCGCTCTCAATTTCATTTTTATTCCATCTTGACTACAAGGAATGAATACCGTGGGAATAAAAGCATCATCCGCATAAGGAGCAGCCCATTCCGTTTCAGATAACGTTTCATAGGTATAAACTCGCTTAACCGTATAATCTCCAACAGGACGACAAGCGACTAATACACTGTCAAAGACCATCCGATGATCTTTATGTATATCTCCTCTATGGGGAATAAACACTGTATCTATTTGATTTTCGGATATACATTTTGAAACTTCACGAGACATGATATAACCTGGATATTGATCTAATGCAGGAGCCGGAAAATCAAAGAAAAAGGTCTGTTTTACACCTAGTAAACGATGAGCTTCCAGTGCCTCTGTTCTAACACGCTGAATACCTTTTTCGGGAAAAATATTTGGATCTGATTTACTGGCATTTGTCATAATCAGCACATACACATTATGACCTTCTTGTATCATCTTATAAATAGTTGCCCCACAGCCCAATATTTCATCATCCGCATGAGGTGCGATAAACAAAACATTATTTTTCATTTTTCAACAACGTTAAATCTTGCTTTATCATTTCTATCTCATTCCGCAAACGGAAAATCTCATATTGATCATAATAGCCTAATCTAGAACCTACAACCAAATGCTCATCGACAGGTCTATCCAAATAATCAACCATGTTATATTTCACCAATTCAACATAACCATCAGCTGTTTGAACAACAGGATTATCATTATTGAAATTCACTACACGACCAATAACACCTTTCGCATATCCAGAAGCATAATAATTAGATTTCCATACCAGAACCTTATTATTACCATAAAAAGAGAAAGCCCCGGGATGAGGCGAAGTACTTGCCTTAATCAAACGATCAATATCTTTTGCCGTGTTCGACCAATCTATACAACCATCCAATGGGGCACGCCTAGCATAATAAGTCGCTGCCTTTTCATCCTGTGGGATACCTTTTAACCCATTAGAAGATAAAGAAGGAAGCCAACGATCCAAAGCCCGTACCATAGCCTCCTTCAACTTAACACCAATAGAAGTAACATCATCATCTTCCTTTATAGAAAAAGGTTCCTGCACAAAAATATCCCCTTCATCAGCATTTGTGTCTATTTTAAAAAAAGTTGCCGCACCTTCTCCCTTGTCCAATATCAGCCAAGCCATAGGAGCCCGACCTCGTCCTTTTGGCAACTTCGTTGGATGAAATCCTACACAAGCCAATCGAGGTAATCTTATAATATCTTCATCAACCAACTGAGAGACACCAACCACAAAAAGAATATCAACCGAAGCATTCCTAATTTGCTCCTTGATATCGTTCGAATTTATTTTTATGAAAGGATAATAAGAAAGATGATTATCTTCCGCAAATCTACGCATCGAACAATAACCACTTACATTTAAAGTCGAGTGAGGTTCATACCCCCAAACTCCAACAACATTAAATGAATGTTCCACCAACTTTTGTAACGTCAGCAAACTACTGCCAACACTACCAATCAATCCAACCCTCATTTCTTAATATATTTTTCTTCTCCAAACAAAACAATCGCCACGGTCTTGACAAGAATCCTCAAATCCAACATAAACGACATACGGTCAACATACTCACGATCCAAGCATAAACGCTCTTCCCAAGGAAGATAGATATTACCATTAACTTGCGCCCAACCTGTCATTCCCGGCCTAACTTCACATCGTTTCTTTGCAATTTCTCCAAATTTCTCATATAAACTCGGTAACGCAGGGCGAGGGCCAACTAAAGACATATCACCAATAAACACATTCCATATTTGAGGCAACTCGTCAATCTTAAAACGCCTCAAGAATCCTCCAATTCTTGTAATATCCGGATCTTGTAAATAGGTTTGCTTCACATTGGGATCTCTCTCCATATCTGTCATCGTACGAAACTTATAAACTCCAAAAAGATATCCATCCTTTCCCACTCTATTCTGCAAATAAAAAATAGGTCCTTTTGAGTCTAGCTTTATCAAGAGGGCCACCAACATCAAAAATGGGAATAGGAACAACAAAATAACAAATGACACAAGCTGATCAAACAAACGCTTAAACACCAGATACATAACAAACAAAATTACAAAATTTGATTTTAAATTAAATGTCACGCCACCATATTATACTTCGTAGTAGGCAATCAATACTATTTATAAACGCTTTCAAAAGTTCTTCATTATTGCCTCATATCCTTTCTCTACTGTATAATTCTCACACAAGTATTTATAGCCTTTCTTTCCCATCTCCTTCCTACGCTGTTCATCTTCTACCATATATTCTACCAATTCCATGAATGCATCAATATTTCCACTTTCTGTCCATAATCCAAAACCATTGTTTAAAGCGATGGAACCAATATCTGTATGTGTGTCAATCGCCATTAGTATAGGCATACAATATTCCATATAAGGCAAAATTCTTGAAGGAGTATTAGGGACAGTGAAACGTTTATCTAAAAAGACTAATCCAACATCACAGAGTCCCACTAAATCATTATACTTGTCTTTAGGCAAATAAGATAACAAACAAGAATTTTGGGGATTATGAATATTATACCAAGATTTCACTTTATCATATTCCGTACCAGCTCCTATTATAATAAAATAAGAACTACTTTTCTTTTCATTGGCTTCTAATATTTCCAACAAAAAATCTATTCCTTGCGGTTTTCCCAAATTTCCTCCATATATAAACAGCACTTTATCCATAGGGATATTTAACTCTTTCAGTAATTTACTCTGTTTTTTATCTTCTTTGGCTCTATCCATAAGTTCTACGCAATTGGGACATATACACAGCTTACTTGGATCAACTGTTGGATTATGAGATAATACAAATTCTATATTAGCGGGAGAAGTACACCCTATATAATCAGAAATAGAGTATAGTCTTTCCTCCTTTCTACGAAAGAACTTGTACATAATACTATTCTTCGAAAACAACTCCAAATCAATCGCATTTTGAGGAAAAATATCTTTCAGCATCAGATAGGTTTTAGCTTGCCAACGCTTTTTCAAAGTACAAATGATTTTATTAAAAGTAATAGGTGGTGTTGAATAAAGTATAAGATCGAATTTTATATTCCTCCAATACTTATTAATAGCCCACAAATATTGTATTTCAAGTAATAACGTACCTATCCCCTTCTCTATATAGCTGGTTTTTTGTATATTTAAAGTCTTAACCCTCAATATATGTACATTTCCATTATCACACAACCTCGTAGATTGATGATAACGGCGTTCTGCCGGAGTCACGATATACATAGAATGACCGTTCCTAATAAATTCTCTCACTAAATCCGTATAAATTCCACTATCTTCTATATTGGAAATACGTCCTAGCGTCAAAAAAATAATATTCATTATTTAGTATAGTTTAATTATTATACTGATTATACAAATCTGGGTGATTCTTCATCCACTCAACTTGATCCTCCAACATTTTCTTATAACTCGGAACTTTATAATTAAATCGCACAGATCTCGCTATAGACTTATCTACTCCATTAGCATTACAAGGTATGATCTCAATATCATTCCTATGCCACAATTCCTTAAACAAACACAATAAGTCATTTTTTGATATTCCGACCCCATTGCTTAATTGCACTAATCCTGTTTTATTTTCTTCAATGATTACATCGATTGCTTTAGCTAATTCTAAAGTTGTCACTCCCCCCCATATAGCTGTCTTGAATCCATTAACCTCCCCATGTTGATGCATAAACCAATGAAATAATCCTTCACCTCTTCTCTTTAGTTCAGGACCAATAATAGAAGTGCGGATCGTTAGGTCTTTATCATTTATGATCTCACCTAAAGCTTTGCTACGGCCATACACATCATCAGCATCCCGAAAATCATCTTCTGTATAATTCCCTTTCTTTCCTGAAAAAACACAATCCGTACTTATATGAATTAACTTGGCTCCAACTTCATCTGATAATCGTTTTAGTAAATGCGGGAAATAAGTATTTATAAGAATAGCATTATCCGGATGTTCTTTAGAGCCTTTGACAAGAATACCGATACAATTAATTATGATTTCCGGACGCACTCTATAAACCACATCAGCAACCGCATCACAATTTGTTACATCCACAATTATACTATCTTCGGTCAAGGGAGTACGATAGACTACATTGGAAATATCATATTTGCCCGTACTCTGGAGATAGTAATAAGTAACATGCCCAGCCATACCTGTGGCACCAAACAATAAAACTTTTCTCATCGAATATTTAAATGTAGGTTTAGAAAGTCTTATGCCATACCGTACGATTAACATAATCTGTATAGGAAAGGATAATACGGACTACTTTTTTAGAAACATTGTTTGCCTCATAGTCCGGGAGAGAATGAATAGCATTTACATTCTCTGCATATTGAGATGTAACAACATCTATTGAATCCAAAATACGATCGCTTCTTAATCCACTCATTATCAATACTCCTTCATCCATACCTTCAGGACGTTCATGAGTTTGACGAATTGTTATCGCCGGAAAATGAAGGATAGAAGACTCTTCCGTAATCGTACCACTATCCGAAATCACACAAAAAGCATTTTGCTGAAGTTTGATATATTCCATAAATCCAAAAGGTTTCATGAACTCTATCATTGGATTAGAATTTATAAAACCAATAGATTCCAGTTTCTTCCGGGTACGAGGGTGAGTAGATACAATCACTTTCTTATGATACTTCTCAACAATAGCATTTAAAGAAATTAACAAATTAGAGAAATTATCTTCAGAATCTACATTTTCTTCACGATGAGTACTGACTATAAAATACTCTCCCTTTGTCAAAGCCTCCTTTTCCAAAACCGTATTTCTTTCGATTTCGTCTCTATAATATAAAAGAACCTCTGTCATTGGAGATCCTGTCTTTATAACGGTTTCTGGGCGTAACCCTTCTGCTAGAAGATACTTACGAGCATGTTCAGATAGAGGCATGTTAATGTCGCTCAGATGGTCAACTATTTTTCGGTTAATTTCCTCTGGCACTCTTTGGTCAAAGCAGCGATTACCTGCCTCCATATGAAAGATGGGAATCTTTTTGCGTTTTGCCGAGATCACAGAGATGCAACTATTAGTATCACCATATAGCAGTACAGCATCCGGTTTCACCTCCTCCATCAACTCATCAGACTTACGAATTACATTGGCTATCGTTTCCGCAGCATTCTTTCCGGCAGCATCCAAGAAATAATTAGGTTTACGAATGCCAAGCTCCTGAAAAAATATGCCATTTAACTCATAGTCATAGTTTTGCCCAGTATGCACGATTATGTGCTCCGTATATTTATCTAGTTCAGCCATTACCCGACTCAACTTTATAATCTCAGGACGAGTACCAACAATTGTCATTACTTTCAACATAGCCATACTTATATTTTTATTATTCACTTCTGATTTCACGAGCCTTCGCCTTAGGCTCAAGTCCCATATCTTCACGGACAAAACGGAGTTTCAACAATAATTCCTTCATGCCTTCCACATCCAAGCGACGAGTATTATGACTATGATAATCCTCTACCTTAGAAACCTCTTCATTCCCCTTGGTGAAATACTTGTCATAGTTCAAATCACGAGTGTCACAAGGTATACGGTAATAATCCCCCATATCAATAGCGCGAACCATTTCCTCACGAGTTACTAAAGTTTCATATAACTTCTCACCATGACGGGTACCTATCACCTTCACTTCTGTATCAAGATACTTTCTGTCAACTTTAGCATATATATCCTTCAATGCTCGTACTAGTGTTTCCAATGTAGCAGAAGGAGCTTTTTGTACAAACAAATCACCATTATGAGCATGAGTAAAAGCATATATTACCAAATCAACCGCATCATCCAATGTCATCATAAAGCGTGTCATATTAGGATCAGTAATAGTTATAGATTTACCTTCCATCATTTGTTCCACCCACAAAGGTATCACAGAGCCACGACTAGCCATCACATTGCCATAACGAGTGCAACAAATCGTAGTTTGAGCACCTTCTCCCAACTCACGGCCTTTGGCTATTGCCACTTTCTCCATTAAAGCTTTACTCATTCCCATAGCATTAATTGGGTAAGCCGCCTTATCAGTAGAGAGGACGACTACACTTTGCACACCATGCTCTATGGCTGAGTTTAAAACATTTTCAGTTCCTATAATATTAGTCCTAACGGCCTCTACAGGAAAGAATTCACAAGAAGGCACTTGTTTCAAAGCGGCTGCACTAAATACATAGTCCACGCCATTCATCGCAACATCTACAGATGATTTGTCACGAACATTGCCGAGATAATACTTTACCTTGGGATTTTGAAGAGCATGACGCATATCATCCTGTTTCTTTTCATCACGAGAGAATATACGAATTTCTTTGATATCTGAACCTAAGAAACGACGTAAGACAGCATTACCAAAAGAACCTGTGCCTCCTGTAATCAAAAGGACTTTATTTAAAAAAATTGACATATAATATCTTTTATAAATAATTAGATTATCACTTTAATACTACTAATTGTGGAACAACCATCGGTTTCGTCTTCACCCACATCGTTTCCAAACTCTTCCAAATTATAAGGAACTTTCTCTTTGGATAACTTCAATTTCTTCACGATACGATCCACGATCATCTTATTTGCTGGATGAATCAAGAAATAATCAATATTTGTTTCACGATTAATATTATAATCTGCCAAAAAAAGTTTCGATCGACTTAGGAGGACGGGATATGGCAAATGAGAAGACATTCATACCGTTTATCAACGTATGAATAGGCGTACGCACAATACCATTACCAAAATCCTCATACATCCACTTCCTCTTGAGAAAGAAGTCCCAATTCGGAAGTTGTTACCACATTTTCAGAAACAGCCATAGCCACTCCTTTCATACCAACATGCTTAATTTCCCATCTTGCCATAAGTCCAACCGTTACAGCTCAACATCGTACTTCTTCAATATTTCATGTCCTTTACCGTATGAAGTAAAATCCATGATATCTTCCGGGTCAAACATAATATCAAAAAACTCTTCCAGTAAAGCGATTATATTCAATTGGTGAACAGAATCCCACGCATCTACGCTGTCTTTTGAAAAACCATCATTCAACACTGCAATTTCTACACCAAACACTTCCACAAAAGCGTCATTATACTTCTCTATATTTGTCATTGCTATTTACTTTTACGAATTTAACTTACTATACAATATCTTTCCCGCCTCATTCTTGGGAATTTCATCAATCACTTTTACCTCAAATGCCGAAGCCACCAATTTGGTTTTTTCTACCAACACCTCTTTTACCGCCGTCGCATATTGCTCATCAGTTAAGTAAACGGCCATCTTCTCATCCGTACCTACGCAAGCACATTCTATCGGATATTTCCCTTTGATTATCTGCTCGCACTCATCCAATCCAATGCGCATACCGAACAGTTTCAAGAAACGCCCCATGCGCCCCACTATGTAGTAACAGCCATCCTCATCCCGATAAGCCAAATCACCAGTACGCATAAAACCATTGCGTTCATCACCCAGCGACAGGTCTTCCCGACTACGGGCATATCCCATCGTCACATTCTTACCTCGGTAACACATCTCACCTTCGGTATTGGCTCCCTCTATACGATTTCCCTCACTATCTATCAACGACAACTCTGCATTAGGAACAGCCCTGCCTATACTACCGACTTTCTCAATGGCCCATTCCGCAGGTAAATAAGCCATACGAGCAGTCCCCTCCGATTGTCCATAAGTTGCGATCCAACGTTTTCCATTGTCGCAACAATATTCAGCGAACTTCAAATTCAACTGACGCGGCATCTTACCACCACCTTGGGTAAGCAAAGTCAGATCCGGCAAATCCATCCGGAAAAAGCGCATCAAGTTCAATATCTCGAAACTATAAGGTACGCCTGTAAAACTGGTAGCCCGTTGTTCTTTCATAAAGTTCCAAAAAGCCTTGTCTGTCATGCTCTGATTGGTTATCAATACAGTAGCACCCACATACAAGTGACTGAACACGACAGACAATCCCATCGTATAATACAAGGGTAACACCAACAAGGCTCTGTCATCAGGCGTAAGTCCAAAGAAAGTCGATATATTCAAAGCTGCCGCCTCTATATTCTCATACTTATGGCGCACCAACTTAGGACTTCCTGTAGAGCCGGAAGTAGGCAACAGGTGAGACAAGTCGGCATGTAGCGCACAAGGTTCCATACCTGTATGTAACAATGTATAGCCATAGTACTCACACACCTTCTCATACCGCAATACGGCTGCCATACTTGTTGGCAGACACACATAAGAGGGACGGTATATTTCAAACAAATTATGATAAAGTCCCTCTTCGATATGAGCGTTCAATATCAAAGGTACATTACCCGAATTAATACAACCCATACTCCACACTATTCCCCCTACATTGTTTTCTGTCAACAAAAACAATAAGGAGCGTGCAGGAAGCCAAGAACCGATCCTCTCCGAAAAGGATAACAATTCCCCATACCTCAAGACAGCCCCCGAAGCATCTATTGCAGCAACTGCATCCTGCGGCCGCTCATTTAAACTCAATATCATCTGATTATTTTATTCTAAATGGAAGCGCAACCATCCACGCCCAATATCTGACCGGAAACATAAGAAGCCCTGTCAGAGGCTAGAAAAGCACAAGCGTTTGCCACATCCTCCGGTGTACCCAAACGTCCCAATGCGATTTTCTGAATACGTGTATCAATCTTCTCACCACTCTCTTCATACAATTCCGAGAATCGCTCAGTCTTCACGATACCCGGTGCAACAGCATTAACTCTGATTCCCAAAGGAGCCAATTCCTTAGCAGCTGATTTGGTAAACGACATAATAGCTCCTTTGGTAGCCGAGTAGGTGGCCTGACCAGGAGACCCCAATACAGCCGTAACAGATGCGATATTCACAATCGATCCACCACCATTACGAGCCATTAAACGAGATACCAACTGCACCATTTCTATGACCGCAATCACATTTACCCGGAACATCAGTTCTGTTTCCGGTCGAACAATCATACCGATTTTCTTATTAAACACCACACCAGCATTATTAACCAGTACATCAATACGACCTTCTCGTTTGAATATCGACATAAAAGCAGACTTGACAGCCGCAGCATCCGTCACATCAAAATACAGCGGAGTCACACGAGTTCCTTCTGCTGCCGCACATTGTTCCGCCCATACATCCATGCTCCCTTCTTGTCGGTCACAAGCATATACGATAGCGCCATCTCCTACAAAACGTTCGGCTATCGATCTTCCGATACCCTGTGCAGCACCAGTAACGATGCAAACTTTATCTTTCAATGGCTCATTCATCATTTTAATCTTCTTGCAGGTGAAGAAAACAACGTTGAACCAGACTCGACATTCATCGTCACAAACGAACATGCCCCAATAATACAATCAGAACCTATATGCACATTGTGATTTATCATTGATCCTGTATGAATCATATTACGATTTCCAATCGTAGTAGCTCCCACCATCATCACCTGCGAATCAATACGATTCCAATCACCGATCTTTACATCATGCCCAATTATCGAATAAGATTGAACAAAATTATAATCCCCAATTTGAGCATCAGCAGCTACAGTCGTAAAAGCACCTATCATATTCCCTTTACCCAACTTTACATTAGACCCAATCCTTGCCGTATTATGAATGAGCGCAATAAACGTTCCTCCTCGTTCTAATATAGAATTCATACATATCTTACGGTATTCCCCTCCTATAGAGCATATAAAGACCTCATCGTCCTGTGGTTGATAATCTATAATACGACCAAGTATTTGAGGATAATTACAAAAATTGTCTAGGGCATGAATATCATCATCAATAAAGCCTTTTATGATAAATTCCGTATTATATCCTACAGACTCATGAGCCATATCAAACATCGTCCGTCCCATACCGCCGGCACCTAGGATAATTAAATTTTTCATATACTATTTTTCTTTACTTTTTGAAAGATATTATTTAACTGACAGGCTATTACCTCTGGTGAAAATCGAGCATAACTATCAACAGATATTTTCTTTCGATCATACGTATTTTGAGATTTATACATTTCTTTAATCGCTGCTGCCAAGGAATCAATATCATCCACAGGAAAAAGCAGGCCATTAGAAACATCCACACACTCCCTAATACCTCCACATATAGAAGCAATTACAGGTAGTCCCACGCACAAAGCCTCTAAAACTGCCACAGATAAATTCTCATTACGCGATGGCAAGACAAAAACATCGCTATTACATAATATAGAGTTAATCTCCTTTTTCCCTTTTCTTCCTAACAAATGGATATTATTCTTCAATCCTACCCGGTCTATTTGCCGTTCCAAATTTGCACGCTCCTTACCTTCGCCTAGAATAGCCAATTCCCACTTATCCAATGGAAGTTTGAGCCGATCAAAAGCAGCAATTAACAAGTCATACCCTTTGCGATGAACCAAACTACCTGTTGAGACAAAACGAATTTTACCATCAGTACTACCTTTTGGACTATCAGAATCAAATTCTGTCCCAACCATATTATGTACCACAACACTGTCTATCTGAAAATGTTGAGACAGTCGCATTTTCAACGACTCTGAAACAGAAATTACAGCATTACAATCAGGATAAGTCGACCGCCCTAACCAAAAGACATAGTCTGATAAAGTATCTTTATTAAGCTGACTCCAATGCTCAATTGCAACCAAAGGAAGATTATACATTTTCTTCAAGCTAATCGCAGCAAAAGAGTTCGGCAGGTAATGGGAATAGAGAATATCTGGACGACCATACCTCTGGATCACTCGATTAAACAATCTTTTTAGTTGCATTTTTTTTAAGGGTAAATTGATTATCTTCCCAAACAGCTTACATACAAACACTTCAGGAAACACAAAACAATCATAATAATCAATATTATTGAGACAATAATGAGAGATCCCTAATTTGCGCCAATAAAACCGGAAACGACTATCTACACTTATCACGACCACCTTGTGTCCAATTGCCTTAAGAGCTTCCGCTTGATCCTTTTCAAAACAACCCCATTGAGGATCACGTTTTGAAGGAACTCCTCGAGATATTAACACTATAAACATAAGACTATTTGCTTTCTATAAGACATTCCCGTAACACATCTAAATACCCATGGCCATATTTCAAATCCGGTTCAACATAATTACCTTCAGCCCATTCATTCCATGACATTAAGAAAGCAATTCTATGCTCACTATTCTTATTTGATAAAATATCTAACACATCTAATAATTGTTTTCTAAACACTTCCGGAGTACTTCCTGTATAAATTCTCGCTTTTGAACCACTACGTGCAGTCCTATCCCAATTGGGTAGTAATGTAGGAAACACATTATCCCATTTATCTTCCTTCACATACATATATTGATTTATTTTCTTCTGATCACATTTGGATATAGGAGTATATTTTAAGGTACGCAAACACATTCCACGCCACAAAAAATCAATTAGAGATCTAGAATAGTAATCAGCCCGATTATAACCCCTTGAATTAACAGCATCGTATCCCGCATCAAGTACCTCTCTATAATTTAAGGCCGAATTATCTTGCGCATTTTTCAATATTACATTTTTCAGAGTCTGTTCTTTCGAATGCATATTATGGGTAATTCCGACAAAGTAAATCCCTTTCAACCCACTCTCATTGGCCAGCTCCTGCCAAACATCTATAAATGCACGAGAGTTTGGTATTTCCAATGGTCTAAAAACCAAAAATAAAGGTTTACCATCAACTTGAATGTATCGTTCATCTTTAAAAGCAGGCAATACTTCATTAAAGTGTTTGATATATTCTTCTTTATTATAAACCATTTCAACTAAAGTAGATTCTTTAACGCATTTTGTTCCTGCTTCCCAAGATTTATTAGTCCAATTATGATTAGCCCATCCCAAACAAAACGGAAAATCAGGTTTACCACCTGTTAATACCTCATTAAAAGGCCGTTCCAATAATTGTTTCCCATTACCAAACCAATAATGCCAATAACAAAAACCTTCAATTCCTGCTTCACGAGCCATTTCAGCTTGAGCTTCACGCACCTCAGACATCCGAAGATCATAATATCCCAAATCAGCAGGCACACGTGGCTGATAATGACCTTTAAACAAGGGCTTAGCTTTTCCCACATTCGTCCATTCAGTGAATCCCTTCCCCCACCATTTATCATTCTCTGGTATCGGATGAAATTGTGGAAGATAAAAGGCTATGACACGAGCTTTTCTTTTTTGACAATCCATAAACTTTATTTAATTCGTAAATAATTCATAATTATCTCATCTGATGAGCAGATATTTGATCTAAAATATGAGCCCTATCGCTGGAAACATTTTTATCGATTATAGAACTATAGGGAAAATATCTATCATAAGTTTTACCATTTGTTATTCTCTCCTCCCTCAAATAGACACTATATACCTTATATGATAAATAGAACAACAAAACGGGCATAACAAATATTTTCCTCCGTTTTCCTACAAGAAATCTTAAAGAAAACGCATATATTACTTCCGCATAAGACACAGCAAGAGGCAAAAGTATATAATTAGTAAATCTATAAAATATAAACACTCTTGATGTCAAAACACTAAACATTATCGACATCAACACAAAAATAGCCAAATACTCTTTTCCTCGTTGTTTCTTTAAAATAGACAAAGATACAAAGGGGGTCAAAACAGAAGCAACAATGAATGCATAAGGATTAACCCAGGTATTTTCTCCATATATTTCTGAATTCATATAAGCCATAAACTTCTCATAGAAAGCAAAATTAGGCCCTACTATACTGAGCAATATATTTACAACGTCTAAAGAAAACAAAAGTATACAAGAAACAGATATAAGTAAAAATAAACGCATCAAATTCAATTTATCAAAAAGATAAAAAAAAGGAAAAAATAGTAAAACCAAAGATGACTCATGAAACATGAAGGCAGCCCAAAAGCACAAAAAATACTTCAACCATGACTTATTTAGATAGTAAGAGAATGCCAACAAGAAAAACGAGATAGAAATACTTTCACGCAATATTTCAAAATTATAATTAAAATAAGAAACTACAAAATAAATCAACAGCACCGTGAATATATACCGAGTGTTTTTATTGATAAAATAAGCCACCACCATATTCACCCAACAAGCCAAAACAATTCTTAACAAAATAAAATTATCCCATATTCCTTTTAAAAAGGATGTCAGTAATATCCAACCGATTCTTTCGTTTGAACGAATATCTATTTCTTCTTTTAAAGGCACATTGAAAATGGATCTATAATCATACTTCCAATGATACATATATCCTTCTGTGTCTCCACCGATCTTGTAACTTAACACATTCAACATAATAAGTATAAACACTATCGAATAAAAGGAAGTATACTTATAACGAGTACTCTCATGTATATCATAAGTGTAAATACATAAGATCAATAGGAATACAATAAACGCATAAATCATCTGACAAGATATTAAATTTATATCTTAAAAACTTTTCCTCTTTTCATCAAGTAAAAAGTCACCAACCATGCGATCCCTCCGGAAATAAAAGCCACAGTGAAAGAAAGGTATCGATTATCTATCAGTCGGCTGCAAAATAGACAAACCAAGAAAGCGGGCATGGTGCAAATCACACTTCTACCAAGGTATTTTAAGGGCAGCTGAATCAACTTTTGGTAATATGTATATAGGATATAAAATAATGCAATCACCGTTTCTGATACCACCAACACCAAGGCAGATCCCATACTTTTCAAGCGATATACCGCTATCAAGTTTATCATAAAAGCCACTAAAGCACCAACAGTAGAGGCTTTCAATAATATTTTATCTTTTTTCATAGGAATTAAAACCTGAATAGCCAATACTTGAGCAATCCCCACAAATAATACCGCAGGCATTATGATTCGCATAGGCAATATAGCTCCCTCATATCCAACTCCCGCTAAAATAAAGATCATTTGAGGAGCCAAGACAATACTACAGGCTACCAAAGGAACGCTAAGCATAGTTATTACCATAAACGAATGACCAATCAGCTCATGAAAACGCCGATCTTCTCCCTCTGAAATCAAGGCGCTCATACGTGGTAACATCACATTAGTAAACGCAGAAAACAAGCCCAAGATCACATAATAAAGTTTGAAAGCCGTTGTATAATAACCAACTTCCACATTGTCTGACACAAACCCTAAATACATCACATTGAACGTAAGATACATGGATGTCATGATCGCATAAAGTCCTAGCATACAATTTTGCTTATAAAATCGTGTAGAAAACAAATCCTTAAAGCGAAAATCGACAGATCGATTTACATATACAGTATTAATCAATGCATTTATCACCACAACACCCACTGTCAAAATAAAATAGAGTTGATAATCCTCAGGTGATTGAATAAATAGAAATATAGCTATAACATATACAAATTTAATGAATAAACTACGCAAAGTTATATAACGAAAATTCTCGATCCCTGTGAAATACCATTCTACCAGAAATGCCGTAAACAGAATCTTACCTGCTCCTATATAGAACAACTCCTCATACTGGTTTAATTTAGGCACAACGGTTATGCAAGTCAAATAAACAACTAAAGTGAATAATGTAAACACAATATTCATGCCCATCAAATTAGAAAAAACCTGACTTTTCCTTTGGAAATCATCTTTTACCGCCGCAATCTCACGGATTCCTAATATATTCATACCCATTGTCGCAAATAACAGAAAATAATTTACCGTATTATCCACGAAATTAACCAAACCCACACATTCCACTCCCAATACTCTCGACACATAAGGAAATACCATAAGATTTATCAAGTAAGTAGATAAAGTCAGTAGGCTTTTATAAATGAAGTTCTTTTTTATCGAAGAAGAAAACATATTGATTAAACATAAGAGTTGAAACTCTCCATTTTTAAGATATACCTTAAAATAGGGGATTGTGCTCCCAAGCTAAGTTTAGTTAAATAACCTGTTTTGAAGTTGCTAAATTTTAGGCATATGTAAATTTAGCCAAATGAAGATATCCAAGAATTCGTATTGACGACCTCCATTGTTTCTAATCCAAATTAGGTCTTCCCGTATCTTTTAATTCATCAATCACTTTTAGTAGGTATTGACCATACTGATTCTTTAACATCGGTTGCGCCAACTCTCGCATACGCTCCTCCGTGATCCATCCTTGGCGGTAAGCGAGACCCTCCAGGCAGGCGACTTTCAGCCCTTGCCGTTTCTCCAATACCTCAATATAAGTAGAAGCCTCACTCAAGGAGTCGTGCGTACCGGTATCCAGCCAAGCGCAACCACGTCCTAAAGTCTGCACCTTCAACTCTCCATTCTCTAAAAATTGTTGGTTCACAGTCGTGATTTCATATTCACCACGAGCGGAAGGTTTTATACGCTTAGCGACATTCACTACCTTATTCGGATAAAAATAGAGACCAATAACCGCATAATTACTCTTTGGGCACTTAGGCTTCTCCTCGATACTCAAACAGTTGCCATCCTTATCAAACTCGGCTACGCCATAACGTTCAGGGTCATTTACCCAATAACCAAAAACAGTAGCCTTCTCTTCCTCCTCTGCTGTACGAACGGCCTCTCTAAGCATGGAGACAAATCCATTCCCATGGAAAATGTTATCTCCCAACACCAAGCAGACAGAATCATCGCCGATAAACTGTTCGCCGATAACAAAAGCTTGCGCCAAGCCATCGGGTGAAGGTTGTTCGGCATATTCGAAATGCACACCATAGTCTGAGCCATCTCCTAACAGCCGCTTAAAACCTAGCAGGTCGTATGAAGTCGATATGATCAGGATCTCCCGGATTCCCGCCAGCATCAATACGCTGATGGGATAATAGACCATCGGTTTATCAAAGATCGGGAGCAATTGCTTGCTTACTCCTTTGGTGATCGGGAACGAGTTCCAGATCCACCAGCCAATACTATTCCTTTCATGATTATAAAGATTCTTCTTGTGGTATTGCCTCGTCTTGGTTCTAACAGTATTACTCATTGAACAATAAGATCATAAGGCAGGGCAACATCAATTCGTCTCATCCTTGTTCATTTTCATTTCACTAATCATCTCTTTAATCTCCTCATACTCTTGTTTCGTATAGGTTGCTTTCAGAGGTTTCCCTATTTTTTTCATGAAGTCCCCTAATAACTCCAAACTAGAATGTAGTTGATGAGTTGAACCTGTTCGAATATCAAGCTCATCCTTATAAGGCATAAAAGGCTGAAATAGTTTATAATAAGCACAACCATAAGCCCCCTGAAAAGGTTTCAGTTCTGGCCTTTTATATCCACAACCTATTATATGTTCTTTCGATATTCCTGGATAAGGATCAATATACACAATTTTCCTTACCCCTATTTGATAAAGTTTTTTAGAGCATAATTCACACGGACTTGCCGTAACATAGATGATTCCATTACGCAGTGATTCCCCTCCAAACTTCACCATTTGTAACATCGCATTCTCCTCCGCATGTAGCGAACGAGTATACACCTGATTTTTATTGCCAGAATACCTGTTCTCCAACGTCTTAAAACAATAAGAAAAAGGTAAACCTTTTAAGTTTTCTGTTTTCAAATTAGCATAATCACAACGAAGTTTCTGTTTAAAATTTCTTGTATTATCATCATACGTAGTAATATTTCCCCTTTCAAAATCACTATATGCATATTTCAAATTCCTTTTTTCGGGTAAAGAATGATCCGTTAAATCATTCAAATCTCTTAAAGAACAAGATATCTGGCCATACGGTACATCATTCCATCCAATCGTCCGAATCGAATGATATTGGTTTGTGATAACAGCCCCTACCTGCCTTGACAAACATCCTGAATTAAATTTAGCAGAGTATGCTACCACCATACATCGTTCTTCCGCACTTGGTGTGATTAAACCAGGATGCAGGATAAGAGAAGCATATTTCATCCATTGCTCTTCCAATGTATAAAATTCAGGGATTTTCTCATCCATCGGGGCATTATTAACAACGTGTATCTCAGCATCCGCTATACATTGTGCCACATTAGGGCTATAGAATCGTCCTTTTTCATAATCCTTGTTACCAGCCTCCGCATCAGATAGGAGCTTGATTTTCTCAAACATACGATTGACAAGCTCAGAATCAGGCTCCTCACATCCTTCCGAAATTAGACTTTTTATTTTTTCCTTCAGATGCAACTCTCGATTTTGATTATCATGAACAGCCATCAGATAAAATCCAGCATATCTCTCTTTCAAATATAAAGCCTCTAAAGAGTTTCGAATGGAATCAATAACAATTCTTCTGTCAAATCCATCAGATATATGATTTTTCCCCTTTATTAATACATTGATCAATTTTACGATATCATAAATATGTGTACAACTGCCCTCTTGATGTACCCTTCTTGAGTCTTTCAAAGGATCACCTGTCGCCCGTATGACTGCTGATAATCGATGATAAAATCGACATAAACACAAGTAATCTCTTTTTGCAAGCGAACTATTCAATAATTTTATTTGATTTTGAAAATCACACGCAGCATCAAAAAACAATTTTGATATTTTTTCCGCATCATCTCCTCGTGCGTTTAAGAAATCGTCACATGTAATATCAGACAATAAATCTATAATCTTAGAGAGATCCAAATTATCTAAAGCTTCTTGATATAAAACCTTGTTATCTGTACAACCTCTATATGTCTTATAATCATCGTCAGATCCTTTATGACTAAAATCAAATTTGTTTGATAAGATCTCGTCAAGTTTTCGTTTTAAATAATCTTTCGCAAATGATATTCCTTCTTTTTTACACTTGAACCTTAAAAAAAGAAATACATAAAGCCATACAACATACGTATATTTTATGACCGCATAAGGGTGATAATTTTCAAATATAAATTTTTTGCAGACACTGTATTTCTTCTTGAAAATTAATTTTGAAACAGCTGAGTCATTCAAATGTTCTTCTTTTTTTAGAAACAAGTCTGTATTCTTTAGACTTTGAACCTCTTCCGTGAACAAACCATCCTCTGAACGTAAATTTTCACTTCTGAAAAAATTCTCATTCTGCATTATACTTGCCAATCGAGAACATCCACATCCCGCATTACCGGTCAAACCTATAATCGAAAAGTTTCTCCTATTGTTATACAATTCATCTACAGGTAATTGATCTTTCATATATATTAAATTTATATGTACTCAATCTAGGGCATACCTCCTTAAAGGGGCACTTTTCAGTGCCCTAAACCGAGTA
>ENA-OPAG01000356-OPAG01000356.1-human-gut-metagenome-genome-assembly--contig:-NODE-356-length-28929-cov-4.946284_pt1 | contig 28929 bp, 25 predicted proteins | sample MGYA00241053_ERZ501422 | MGnify/ENA primary metagenome ERZ501422 (study PRJEB25962, sample SAMEA2042619) | human gut metagenome | biome: human gut; feature: human-associated habitat; material: faeces... | reverse complement strand
AGTGTTTCCAAACTGCTCTATGAAAAGAAACGTTAAACTCTGTGAGTTGAACGCAGCCACTGGGCCTCCACGTCCTGATATTTCACCGGCTGCACAGCCTCCACGCCATCCACGGCGGCAAGGACGGCAATGTCCTCCTCCGAAAGGCCCAGCGTGGACAGCACCCGCAGGTCGAACACGTTCTGCTGTACGTAGTATTTCTGCCCGGCGATGCGCATGCTGGGCGCAAAACTCATCAGGCCGGTCAGCATCATCACGCCCAGCGCTACGATGCCGAACAGCGAGACCATGCGGCTCAGGTTGTCCTTCATTTCCCGCAGGATGTTTTTACGATAACTTTTCAGCACAGCTCTCACCACTCAATCTCCTGCACCGGCACAGGGTGCTCGTTGACCTGATTGGAGACGATCTTGCCGCTGCGCACCTGAATGATGCGGTCTGCCATCGCTGTCAGGGCGGTGTTGTGGGTAATAACGATCACCGTGCGGCCGGTGCGGCGGCAGGTATCCTGCAAAAGGGCCAGCACCTGCTTGCCGGTCTTGTAATCCAGTGCACCGGTGGGCTCGTCGCAGAGCAGCAGCTTGGGGTTTTTGGCCAGTGCGCGGGCAATGGACACGCGCTGCTGCCTTCATTTTCACATGCTCGCCGCCGGAAAGCTGGGCCGGGAAGTTGTTCAGCCGCTCTCCCAGACCCACGCTGCGCAGGGTCTCTTTGGGGTCCAGCGGGTCGCGGCAGATCTCGCTGGCCAGCTCCACGTTCTCCAGTGCGGTCAGGTTCTGCACAAGGTTGTAGAACTGGAACACAAAGCCCACATCGTACCGGCGGTAGGTGGTCAGCTCTCTGGCGGTAAAGTGGCTCACGTTCTGGCCGTCCAGCCAGACGTTGCCCTCGTCGCAGCTGTCCATGCCGCCGAGGATGTTCAGCAGGGTGGTCTTGCCTGCGCCGGAAGGCCCCACGATGATGCAGAACTCGCCCTTATCCACATAGAAATTCAGGTGGTCTGCGGCGGCGATCTTCACACTGCCGGTCTGATAATATTTGCAAACGTCCTCAAACTCCACAAAATGCTCCATGGCGTTTTTTCCTTTCTATCGGGAATACATACTGTTTCAATTTAACTATAACATCTCCCGGCAGACTTTGCAAAGACATCTGCGCAAATTTTCAAAAACTTAACAACCGTATGCAGCCTTGCGCTCTCAGGCGTAGAAACCCTCTCAGTCATCGCTGTGCGATGCCAGCTCTCCCGAAGGGCGAGCTTTCGCATCTGACGGAAGGCGCAAAAAAGCTCCCCCTTTCGGGGGAGCTGTCGAGCGTATGCGAGACTGAGAGGGTTCATCTGTCAAGCGGTCAGCGCCCCACGATCAAATCGCGGCGGCAGCGCAGGCCCACGGTGAGGAAGGTGTTTTCGCCCAGTCGGCGCAGCACCACGCGGTCGGTGCCCTTCTGGCCCTCCACCAGCAGGGACAGGTTCAGGGTGGTGGAGCCCTTCTCAGTCTGGACTACCAGCGTGCTCACACCCTCGTTCAGCAGGGTCTGCATGTCCTGCACGGTGGTGCGGAAGGTGGCAGAACCGGCGGGCACATCCAGCGTCAGCACGCCGTCCTTCTGGCGGGCAGTGTACAGCACTTCTCTGCCGAACAGGCCCTTGACGGTGTAACGTGCCTCGCTCTTTTTCGCCGCTGCATCTGCGGACGGGGCGGCCAGCTCATCGCCGGAGATCAGCATGATGTTGCCCTGAATGGGGTTTCCCTCCGGTGCGCCGTAGCCGCCGTAGGTGGGGTCCTTTTCGCCGATCGCCACATCGGCGCTGTGCAGGGCGATATCCCCCTGCACCATCTGCTCCTGCGGGGGCAGATAGCCTGCGGCAGCAGGGTCGTTGATGTCTGCCTCTGCGGCAAATGCACCCACGCTCAGCATGGCGGCAGCGCCCAGCACTGCAGCGGTGGTGGTGACGGTACGGACAAATTTATGGTTCAGTTTCATTTGGAATACCTCCGTTGACGGCGGTTTTGCACCGCACATTTTTGTTTTGTGGAAAACCATGGTCTGCCATGCGGTGTAATACAAAACCGCCGCATCTGTCTTATAAACGGATGCGGCGGCGGGATTATTGCAGCAGGCTATAAAAATTTTTTGGAATCTCTGCCGCCGGGGTCACTGGGCCTGTGCCGGTTCCCGGTTCAGGATTTCCATGAACTCCTCGCCGGTGATGGTCTCCTTCTGGTACAGATACCGTGCCAGCTCGTCCAGCTTGGCGCGGTTGTCGGTCAAAATCCGGACAGCCTTTTCGTGCTGAGCCTTGACCAGCTCCACCACCTTCTGGTCGATCTCGCGCTGGGTCTGGGCCGAGCAGGCCAGCGAGGTGTCGCCGCCCAGATACTGGTTGTTCACGGTCTCCAGCGCCACCATGTCAAAGTCCTTGCTCATGCCGTAGCGGGTAAGCATGGCGCGGGCAAGCTTGGTGGCCTGCTCGATATCGTTGGAGGCACCGGTGGTGATGGATCGGAACACCACTTCCTCGGCGGCGCGTCCGCCGGTAAGGGTGGCGATCTTGTTTTCCAGCTCTTCCTTGCTCATCAGGTAGTGGTTGCCCTCGTCCACCTGCATGGTGTAGCCCAGTGCGCCGGAGGTGCGGGGGATAATGGTGATCTTCTGCACAGGGGCGGAGTTGGATTGCTTGGCCGCCACCAGTGCATGGCCGATCTCGTGGTAGGCCACGATGCACTTTTCCTTGTCGGTGAGGATAGAATTCTTCTTCTGGTAGCCTGCAATGACCACCTCGATGCTCTCTTCCAGATCGGCCTGCGTCACGCTCTTGCGGCCTGCACGCACAGCGCGCAGAGCTGCTTCGTTGACGATGTTGGCAAGTTCCGCACCGGAGGCACCGGAAGCCATGCGGGCCACGGTGTTGAAGTCGATGCCCGGGGCCAGCGCCACCTTTTTGGCGTGCACTTTCAAAATCTCTTCGCGGCCCTTGAGGTCGGGCAGCTCCACCGGCACGCGGCGGTCAAAGCGTCCGGGACGGGTCAGGGCCGGGTCCAGCGAATCCGGGCGGTTGGTGGCCGCCAGAATGATGACGCCGGTGTTGCCCTCAAAGCCGTCCATCTCGGTGAGCAGCTGGTTCAAAGTCTGCTCACGCTCGTCGTTGCCGCCGAGATTGCCGCTGTTGCGCTTCTGGCCGATGGCATCGATCTCATCGATGAACACGATGCAGGGGGCCTTTTCCTTTGCCTGCCGGAACAGGTCGCGCACCTTGGATGCGCCCATGCCCACGAACATCTCCACGAATTCAGAACCGGAAATGGAGAAGAACGGCACATTGGATTCGCCTGCCACGGCCTTGGCCAGCATGGTCTTGCCGGTGCCCGGAGGGCCCACCAGCAGGATGCCCTTGGGCATGGATGCGCCAATGCTCTCGTACTTGCCGGGGTCGTGCAGGTAATCCACGATCTCCTGCAGGTTTTCCTTTGCTTCATCCTCACCGGCCACATCCGCAAAGCGGATGCCGTGGGTGGACTGCACATAGACCTTGGCGTTGGACTTGCCCACGCCGCCGAACATCATGGACCCCGGGCCGCCGCCGGCCTTTTCCATCAGCTTTTTGTTCATCTGGTTGCCGATGAAGCTGAACAGCAGGATGGGCAGCAGGAACCAGATCAGGAAATTGAGCATCGGCGACCCCTGCTCCACGATCTCGCTGGAAAACTGTGCTCCGGCATCATACAGGCGCTGGGTAAGCTCCGGGTCGTTCATCAGGCCGGTCTTGTAGACCTGCTTTTCCTCTTTATCGGTAAAAATGATCTGATTGGATTCGATATCCACACGGCCGATGTTCTTTTCCTCGGTCATGGTCATAAAGGTACCGTAGTCCACTTCCTCCACCTGACGCTCGCTCATCCACGGCAGCAGCACAAGGTTGAGCAGCAGCAGGACCGCCAGCACGATGGCGTAGTAAATCGCCAGCGGCTTTTTGGAAGGTTTGACTTCTTTCATGGGGCAATTCCTCCTTTGGTTCCGGATGCAAGTAGTATAGCACAGTAAAACCGGGCGCAACAGCAATTCGAGCAGAACTTTCCAAAAACTTAGCAGTTTGTTAACAAAGGTCCCCTCCGCATACAAAAAGAGAGCAGCCGAAGCTGCTCCCTTTGGTTTCGCATGGGTTTACTGCTTGGGGAATGCCTTTTCCCACACTTCAATGGTCTTGAACTTGGGCATCCAGCCTTCCGGCTTGAAGGTGCTCTCGCTCTTGGCATCCATGATGCCCTGCTCCACACACCACTGGGCTGCCTTGGCGGTGTCGGCATCTGCCACATCCGCAAAAGCCGGGGTGTTCACAGGTTCAGGTCTGCCTGCGGTGTTCCACACCAGCAGTGCCAGCTGGCCGCGGTTTGCGGGGATCTCTGCGCCCTCGGGCAGGATGTTGTGCAGGATCACCCGGGTAGCGATCTCGTAGCCGCCCCAGACTGCTGCACCGCCCACCAGAACAGCTGCAACTGCGCCGCCTGCGCCGGAATCGGAGTCCACCGTACCGGTATCATCGGGGGTGGTGTCACCGCTGCTTGCCGGGGCAATGTTGATGTACGGATCATTAAAAGCACCCGTGTAGCCTGTGCCGCTTTCGCCCGGATAGACAACTTCTGCACTTTCAGCAGTCGTGCCGGTCTTGATCTCATACTTCTGTGTATGAGTCGGGGTGTATTTCAACTCACCGCTGACAGCATTTCCGCCGCCCGTGTTTTCCAGCACCACAGGGCCGGAGCAGGTAATGGTAACGTTGCCGCCAACGGTTGCTCCTTCGTCTCGCTTACCAGAAATGGTCACGTCTGTTGCGCCAGTGATCGTCAGCTTGCCATCATGGAGTGCCGCAGCATTCTTACTTGTGATCTTCACTTCACCACTGCAATTGATGGACGAATCGAGGTAACTGCGCGAATCCCAGACAGCGCGCTGGTTTGCAGTGATCGTCACATTAGCCGCCTTGGTGATCACGACCGGGTCCCAAACTGCACCGCCATTCTGGCTGGTGATCTCCACATTACCGCTGCACTCAATCTCGGCTCTGCCATAGATGGTATAGTTGTTTCCATCTTCATCGGTGCTTGTACGGCCCTCACCATGGATGGTCACATTCTGTGCGCTCTGAACATCGAGATTGCCGTGGTCACCATAACCCAGCACATTGCCAGAACCGGTATTATCCATCAGGATGTCACCGGCGCAGGTAATAGTAGCGTCCCTCGTGATAAGGGCGGTGGAGGATACGCCCGTTACCTTCACATCCTGTGCGCCGGTAACGGTCAGGCTGCCATTTACCACAGCACCGTTCGCATTGCTCAGTACCACATCCACCTTATCCTCGAGATCGTCAGTGATCTCGACCTTCATCTTGCCAAAGCTGCCGGTACCGGTCAGGGTGTGGGTATCCGGGTCATAGGTGAGCTTGTCGTTTCCGACTCCAAGAATGTGCCCGCAGTTTTCGCTGGTCACTTCAATGGGAGGATTATTGCCTATCGTGACTTTGATGCCGTAGTTGACCCCTTCATCAGGTTCAGGGATTTCCTTGACCCAGTTAGCAGTCAGGGTCATGTTTTTGTTCACAGTAACGGTGATATTTTCGCTGGTCTCTTCGCTGCCAGTCCAGCCCTTAAACATCCACTGTTGGGTCTCGTCCGGCGCAACGGCCTTGATGGTCAGTTCTTTGCCGTTTTCTACCGTATAGGTAGTGGTGCCATTTTCACCAGCAGTGCCATTCAACTTGGTTTCGCCTTCATAGGCTTCGGCGTACTTCAGGGTAAGGGTATGGGTGGTCCGTTCTACCCATTTAGCAGTCAGGGTCATATCTCCGGTCACGGTAACGGTGATTTTTTCGCTGGTTTCTTCACGGTCTATCCAGCCACCAAACTTCCACTGGCCTTCGCCCGGTGCAACAGCCTTGACGTAGACTGTCTTGCCCTCGTCCACATGATAGGTAGAAGTGCCGTTTGCGCTCGTTGCATTGATCAGCTCCGTGGTGTACTCTGCATCCGTGTAAGCCTTGGCATTCGTCAGCGTGAGCGTCTTGTTGCTCGGATTCACATACTCGATTCTAAAATAAGAGTATCTTGCACAATCATTCGCGTCCTGGGTCTCAGTGCTCTCGGCCTCGGAGCTGCCTGCATAATAGCGGGCAACGTAACCAGTCGGCAGATTCCTTACCTCCACCGTGCCTGCCTGAACTGCCTCATAACCGTAGGTATTGCAAAGCGTGACCGCACCAGTGCAGTGATCAAGTACCAGCTTGCCTGCTTTACCCCTGTCGCCGATTACGCCATAAATAGCAAAAGCGGTAGCCTGAATTTTTTGCGCATTGTGCACGGTCAGGGTTCCGCTGACGGTCGAGCCGTTTCCGCAATTCAGAGAAAGGGTCTGACAGTTGATATCTGCACCGCCGTTGAGGATGCCGTCAATGCTCACATCCTGTGCGCTGTTCACAGTCAGCTTGCCTTCAACAGCCTGATTTACCAAGCTGATGTTATTATAGTCAAGGTTGCCGCTGATTCTCACATCACCAGCGCTAGTAATCGTTGCATCACCGCGAATCGCAGCATCAGTGCCGGAATCGGATTTTGTGACGGTCAGATCATTGACAGTTGCATTCAGGCTACCATTCACGGCGTAAGATGTACCCCTGATGGTGACGTTTTCTCCACCGTTAAGGGTTACATCGCCATTAAAGCCGCCTTCAAACGCAAAGCCATCGTCATAAGACACGGCGGGATAACCTAAAGGCCATGTCTCGTCAGAGCTGACAGTTCCACCATTCGCCGTCAGGTTGTAAGTAGTATTGCCCACCGTAACGGTCAGAGTATGCGCCGCACTGCCACCTTCTGCCGCCAGTGCGCTGAGGGGGCTTGCCGCCTGCAGCAGCAGGCCAAGGCTCAGCAGCCCGGCAAGGAATTTACGGGTACGTAGTTTCATGTAGGGTGTACCTCCTCTGTTCTATCTTTGATCCTATCATACACCCGTAGCTCCCCCCGGGCATTCGTTTGACACGAATCGACCGAAAAATGCATCGAATCGACCCGTGCACAATTTAGGAAAATTCTGCCCCTTATTTTGTGAAATTGTTTCATTTTGAGAATGAGCCAGATTGCTTGACACTGCCCGCGAATCATGCTAAACTTAGTCCACTTTGAAAAAAGCACAAATGCGTTGACGGGGAAAAAACGAATTTCTTCTGCGTACAGAGAGCCGCCGGGTGGTGCAAGGCGGGTGCAGAGGGCTTCGGTTACTGGCCCCTGAGCGGCAGGGCTGAACACACAAGTAGGCTCTGACGGATGTCCACCGTTACAAGGACAGCGATTCGCCGCAAAAAGCCGATCGTGCAAAGCGGCTGTGCCCAAAGGCGCAGCAAAGAGAGTGGTACCACGGGTGCCCTGTAGTTTGAACTTTACAGGCTCTCGTCTCTCAAGGTTTTCGCCTTGAAAGACGAGAGCCTTTTCGTATATCTGCCTTTTGGAAGCAGGCTTGCCCTCTCCGTCACGGCTTACGCCGTGCCACCTCTCCCAAAGTGAGAGGCCTTGGCAGTACGGCAAAGTTTTCGGTTTTGCCAAGGGCTCCCCCCTTTGGGGGAGCTGTCGAACGAATGTGAGACTGAGAGGGCGAGGACGCTCACAAAGAGCATGGCGCAAGAAGTGTAAATCGTTTAGGAGGACGCACATTATGATGGACGCAACCAAGTACGCTCCGGGTTACTACCCGGTACCCGCAGGCTATGACAGCTGGGTAAAGAAGGATCACATTGAAAAAGCCCCCGCATGGTGCAGTGTGGACCTGCGCGACGGCAATCAGGCCCTGATCGTGCCCATGAGCCTTGAGGAAAAGCTGGAGTTCTTCCAGATGCTGGTAAAGATCGGCTTCAAGGAGATCGAGGTGGGCTTTCCTGCCGCCAGCGACACCGAGTATGAGTTCCTGCGCACCCTGATCGAAAAGAACATGATCCCCGAGGATGTCACCGTGCAGGTGCTGACCCAGTGCCGTGACCACATCATCCGCAAGACCTTTGAGGCCGTCAAGGGCGCACCCCGCGCGGTGATCCACTTCTACAATTCCACCTCTGTGGCCCAGCGCGAGCAGGTGTTCCACAAGAGCAAGGAGGAGATCAAGCAGATCGCCACCGACGGCGCAAAGCTGGTCAAGCAGCTGAGCGAGGAGTATGAGGGCAACTTCCTGTTCGAGTACAGCCCCGAGAGCTTTACCGGCACCGAGGTGGACTATGCGGTGGATGTGTGCAACGCCGTGCTGGACATCATGCAGCCCACCCCGGACCGCCCCATGATCATCAACCTGCCCGTTACCGTGGAAATGAGCATGCCGCACGTCTACGCAAACCAGATCGAGTACTGCGACAAGCACCTGAAATACCGCGACAGCGTCATCATCTCCACCCATCCCCACAACGACCGCGGCACCGGCGTGGCCTGCGCAGAGCTGGCCGTGCTGGCCGGTGCACAGCGCGTGGAGTGCTGCCTGTTCGGCAACGGCGAGCGCACCGGCAACGTGGATGCCGTGACGCTGGCAATGAACATGTACAGCCACGGCGTGGACCCCAAGCTGGACTTCTCCGATATGCCGGACATCTGCGCCACCTACGAGCGGGTGACCCGGATGCACATTTACGAGCGCACCCCCTACGCCGGTCAGCTGGTGTTTGCCGCCTTCTCCGGTAGCCATCAGGATGCCATTGCAAAGGGCATGGCCTACCGCAAGGAGCATGGCGAACACCGCTGGACCTGCCCCTACATCCCCGTTGACCCCCACGACATCGGACGCACCTACGATGCCGATGTTATCCGCATCAACAGCCAGAGCGGCAAGGGCGGCATCGGCTTTGTGCTGGAACAGAACTTCGGCTACAACCTGCCGCCCAAAATGCGTGAGGCGCTGGGCTACAAGGTCAAGAGCGTTTCCGACCACAGCCACAAGGAGCTGAGCGCAAACGAGGTGCTGCACATCTTCGAGGATGCCTTCCTCAACCGCTGCAAGCCGCTCAACGTTCTGGAAGCCCACTTTGCACAGGTGAGCGGCATCACCGCCACCGTCACGCTGGAGCTGAACGGTCAGCGCAAGGTGGTCACCTCGGTGGGCAATGGCCGTCTGGACGCTGTGGCAAACGCCATCCAGAGCGCCACCGGCATGGAGTTCCACCTCGAGACCTACTCCGAGCACAGTCTGGACGAAGGCTCCACCTCCCGCGCCGCCTCCTACGTCGGCCTTGTCTGGGGCGATAACACCGTCACCTGGGGTGCCGGCACCGACACCGATATCATCGTGGCCGGTATCAAGGCACTGGTGAGCGCGATCAATAATAAGTAACATCCTCGCCCTCTCAGTCACCTGCGGTGACAGCTCTCCCAAAGGGAGAGCCTCTGGCGAAACCGGTAACTTTGCGTGGACTGCCAAGGCCTCCCACTTTGGGGGAGGTGGATGCGACCAGCGGGAGCAGACGGAGAGGGCGAGCCGCCTATAAATATAAAAGGAGAGTACCATCATGGGAATGACCCTGACGCAGAAAATTCTTGCCGCACATGCCGGTCTTGCCGAGGTCAAGGCAGGCCAGCTCATCAATGCAAAGCTGGACATCGTGCTGGGCAACGACATCACCACCCCGGTTGCCATCAACGAGTTTGAAAAGGCCGGTTTTGACGGTGTGTTCGACAAAGAGCACATTGCCATCGTGCTGGACCACTTTGTGCCCAACAAGGACATCAAGAGCGCCACCCAGTCCAAGCAGTGCCGCGAGTTCGCCAACAAATACGACATCCTCAACTTCTATGATGTGGGCCAGATGGGCATTGAGCACGCCCTGCTGCCGGAAAAAGGCATTGTGACCGCAGGTGACTGCGTGATCGGTGCAGACAGCCACACCTGCACCTATGGTGCACTGGGTGCCTTCTCCACCGGCGTCGGCTCCACCGACATGGCCGCCGGCATGGCCACCGGCATGGCATGGTTCAAGGTGCCCTCTGCCATCAAGTTCGTGCTCAAGGGCAAGTTCGGCCCCCGCGTCTCCGGCAAAGACCTGATCCTGCACATCATCGGCATGATCGGTGTGGACGGTGCGCTGTACAAATCCATGGAGTTCACCGGCCCGGGCGTTGCCAGCCTGACGATGGACGACCGCCTGTGCATCTGCAACATGGCCATCGAAGCCGGTGCCAAGAACGGCATCTTCCCCGTAGACGATGTGACCAAGGCTTACCTCAAGGGCCGCAGCCAGCGTGAGCCGGTGTTCTTTGAGGCCGACCCGGATGCCGAGTACGAAAAGACCATTGAGATCGACCTCGACAAGCTGGAACCCACCGTCAGCTACCCCCACCTGCCCGAGAACACCCACCTTGCCAGCGAGGGCAAGGACATCAAGATCGATCAGGTTGTGATCGGCAGCTGCACCAACGGCCGTCTGGAGGACATGGAAGCCGCCTACAACGTGCTCAAGGGCAAGCACATTGCCAAGGGCGTGCGCGGCATCATCATCCCCGCCACCATGGCCGTTTACAAGGAATGCATCCTGCGCGGCTGGACCACTGCCTTTATTGATGCAGGCTGCATCGTGTCCACCCCCACCTGCGGCCCCTGTCTGGGCGGCTACATGGGCATTCTGGCCGAGGGCGAGCGCTGCGTTTCCACCACAAACCGCAACTTTGTGGGCCGCATGGGCCATGTGAAGAGCGAGGTCTACCTTGCTTCTCCCGCCACTGCCGCCGCCAGCGCACTGACCGGCTGCATCACCGACCCCCGCACGGTCTGATCGGAAAGGAGCACAACAATGAACGCAAAAGGTTCTGTTTTCAAATACCCGGACAACGTGGATACCGATGTCATCATCCCGGCCCGCCACCTGAACACACAGGATGCCAAAGAGCTGGCCAGCCACTGCATGGAGGACATCGACAAGGACTTCGTCAAGAAGGTGAAGGATGGCGACATCATGGTGGGCGGCTGGAACTTCGGCTGCGGCTCCTCCCGTGAGCACGCACCGCTGTGCATCAAAACCGCCGGCATCTCGGTGGTCATTGCCAAGAGCTTTGCCCGCATCTTCTACCGCAACAGCATCAACATCGGTCTGCCCATCATGGAGTGCCCGGAGGCTGTGGATGCCATCAATGCGGGCGACACCGTCAGCGTCGATTTTGACACCGGCGTGATCACCGACGAGACCAACGGTAAGGTGTTCCATGCCGAACCCTTCCCGCCGTTCATTCAGGAGATCATCTCGGCCGGTGGACTGATGAAGTCCATCAAGAATAAGAAGTAAGAGGAACAACCAATGGAAAAAAACATTGCTGTCATCTGGGGCGACTGCTCCAGCCCGGAGATCGTCAAGCAGACCATCCGCGTGCTTGACAAGGTGGCCGAAAAGTACGGTCACACCTTCCACTATACCGACGCTGCCATGGGCGGCGAAGCCATTGACAAATACGGCGACCCCCTGCCCCAGCACGAGCTGGACAAGTGCCTTGCTGCGGACAGCGTCCTGCTGGGTGCCGTGGGCGGCCCCAAGTGGGAGGGTCTGCCCGGTGAGCAGCGCCCGGAGAAGGGCCTGCTGCGCCTGCGTGCAGGCATGGGCCTGTATTCCAACAACCGCCCGGCCAAGATCTGGCCGCAGCTGGCTCCTGCCAGCCCCCTGAAGCCCGAGATCGTGGCACAGGGCATCGATTTCATCATCGTGCGTGAGCTGATCGGCGGCGTATACTTTGGCAATCACGAGACCCACACCCTCGCCAGCGGCGAGAAGCAGGCCATCGACTCCATGCCCTACGCGGAGCACGAGATCGAGCGCATCGGCCGCATCGGCTTTGAGACCGCACGCAAGCGCCGCAAGAAGCTGTGCTGTGTGGACAAGGCAAACGTTTTGGACACCAGCCGTCTGTGGCGCAGTGTGATGCACCGCCTGCAGGCCGAATACCCGGATGTGGAATACAGCGAGATGTTCGTGGACAACTGCGCCATGCAGATCGTCAAGAACCCCGCCCAGTTCGACGTGATCGTTACCGAGAACATGTTCGGCGACATCCTGTCGGACGAGGCTTCCATGATCACCGGCTCCATCGGCATGATCCCGTCCTCCTCTCTGGGCGACGGCACCCGCGGCCTGTATGAGCCCATTCACGGCTCGGCCCCCGATATTGCGGGCAAGGACATCGTGAACCCCACCGCCTGCATCCTGTCTGCCGCCATGATGCTGCGCTACTCCTTTGGCATGGCCGAGGAAGCCGATGCCATTGAGACCGCCGTGAACAAGGTGCTGGACAAGGGCCTGCGCACCGCCGACAACATGAGCGAGGGCTGCACCTGCCTTGGCTGCACCGCCATGGGCGATGCCATTCTGGCCGAGATCTAAGTTTTTCCATAACGCACAAAGGGGAACGACAGCCGTCGTTCCCCTTTTCGTCTGCACAAAAAAGAGCAGCTGTTCCCAGCTGCCCTTCCGTGATACAGTTTCTTACTTGGTGCCGTAGATGCGGTCGCCTGCGTCGCCCAGACCGGGAACGATATAGCCGTTCTCGTTCAGGTGGTCGTCCTCTGCGCCGAGGTAGATATCCACATCAGGGTGTGCCTCGTGCAGGGCCTTGATGCCTTCCGGAGCGGCGATCAGGCCGATGAACTTGATGCGCTTTGCGCCATGCTTCTTGATCTGGGTGATGGCATCAATGGCGCTGCCGCCGGTAGCCAGCATCGGGTCCAGAACCAGAACATCGCGCTCTGCGATATCCTGCGGCAGTTTGCAGAAGTACTCCACGGGCTGCAGGGTCTCCTCGTCGCGGTACAGGCCGATGAAGCCCACCTTTGCAGCGGGCAGCAGGGTCAGCATACCGTCCAGCATACCCATGCCTGCGCGCAGGATGGGCACCAGAGCCAGCTTGCGGCCAGCCAGCACCTTGGTCTTTGCCATGGTGATGGGAGTCTCGATCTCCACCTCTTCCAGAGGCAGGTCACGGGTCGCTTCGTAGCACAGCAGGGTCGCGATCTCGCCAACGAGGTCACGGAACTCCTTGGTGCCGGTCTGCTTGTTGCGCAGAATGCTCAGCTTGTGCTGCAGCAGCGGATGCTCAACGATCATCGGGGTCATAAAAACACGCTCCTTATTTTAAATAGATAACTCTATCGGGTCCAAGATTACGATTTAAAACAGCTCCGCATACGCTTCGCCATTGTCAGTGGAAATTTTATTTTTATATTTTGAGCATTCACAAAATCTGCGGATTTTTTTGAATGCTCTTTTTCACAGGAAGGGTCGTAACGAAAAGATTCATCTTCCCTTATGGCCTTTTTCGTGAAAATGCGTTTGGAGCGGCCCTGCGGTTGCGCAGCAATGAAAGCCCCAGTGGGTCTTTCAAGCAGGCGAGCGATCTGCGATAGCAGATGGAAGGGCTTTGCCCTGACAAGCGTCGGGGCCGCGACAAACGCGAAATCAAAAAAATATTTTTTCCTTGATTCATGGCCAGAGTAAAACGGAGGCCATTCCAATCGTCAAATCTAAGAATCAGCGGTTCTCCAATGCGGTCAGCTTGTCGATGCGGCGCTGATGGCGGCCGCCTTCAAACTCGGTGTTCAGGAAGAGATCCACCAGCTGGCAGGCCAAGCCTGCACCCACGACGCGGCCGCCCATGCACAGGGCGTTGGCATCGTTGTGGCGGCGGGTATACTCGCAGCTGAAGCTGTCAGAGCAGCAGCAGGCACGAATGCCCTTGATCTTGTTTGCTGCCATGCTGATGCCCACGCCGGTGCCGCAGAACAGCAGTGCCTTGCTGCACTCGCCGCTCACAACTGCATCGCAGGCGGGCACGGCCATATCGGGGTAATCCACGCTGTCGGTGCTATGGGTGCCAAAATCGATGTATTCCAGCCCCAGCTCCTTCAGATGCGCCTTGACAGCTTCTTTCAGTTCAAATCCGCCGTGGTCAGCGGCCAGTGCAATGGGTTTTGCCATGGAAATGTTCCTTTCTCTCAGTCACGCAGGGTTTTATGCCTGCTCCTTGTTTTGGGCGGCATTGGCTGCAGCTTCTGCTGCAAGGCGCTCTGCGCGCTCCCGCTCGGCCTGACTCAGGCGGTGGTAGTCCGGCAGCAGAGCCTCCGGCAGCACAGCCTTTCCGGCTTCGGCCATCTGCTTTGCCACAAGGGCCACTGCAGCAGCACGCCCGCCGCGCAGGGCCGCAGGTGCCTGCAGCACACCCGGCACACTGCTGTATTTATTATAGCACAGAGATGCGCCATCACCAACAAAAAACAGGGGCTTTTTGCAATTTTCTACAAAATCGGCCAGATCTGCCACCGCCCGGGCATCGTCTTCCAGCAGGCGGCTGTGGGTGGCAAGGTCGAACGCGGCACTGTATACCTGCGCACGGCGGGCATCCAGTGCGCACAGCACGGTGCCCTCGCCCGTGTGGGCTGCGGCCAGTGCTTCCAGCGTGGAAACCGGTGCGCACAGCGTTTCCCGCGGGAAGGCCAGACCCTTGACCGCCGCCAGACCGATGCGCAGCCCGGTAAAACTGCCGGGGCCTGCGTTGACACCGTACAAGTCAATCTCTGCACAGGTCATGCCGCACATCTTCAGGCAGGTGTCGATCATGGGCATCAGCGTTTCGCTGTGGGTCATGCCTGCGTCCAGATACACCTCGTACAGCAGGCGGTCATCCTGCAAAAGAGCCACACCGGCCGTTTTGCCCGCTGTATCCACAGCTAAGATGTTCATAGCGTTACCCCCTCAATGGTGATCCTGCGGGTATTTTCGTCCACGCGCTGGATATCCACCCGGATGGGGTTTTCCAGTGCCAGCAGGTCTGCAAAGTTCTCGCTCCACTCTGCTGCCACAATGGCCCCCTGATCCAAATAATCGTAAAAGCCTGCAGCACACAGGTCGTTCTCAGTGGAAATACGGTACAGGTCAAAGTGCGCCAGCGGCTTTGGGCCGCGGTAGTAGTTCACAATGGCAAAGGTTGGGCTGGACACCGGGTCGGTGCAGCCAAGGCCCTCGGCAAGGCCCTCGGTAAAAGCGGTCTTGCCCGCGCCCAGCCCGCCGGTGAACGCAACCAGCGAACCCGGTGCCAGCACTGCGGCCATACGGGCACCCAGCGCCACCGTCTCGGCGCGGGAGTGGGTGATATATTCTGACATGAAGCTTACCTCATTTTATAAAGCAAAAGGGACGGCAGAATGCTCTGCCGTCCCTTAGTATAATATACTTTGTGCAAAAGTGCAATGCCGTGTGTTGCTTACGCCGCCGCATCCACATCCGCTGCCGTGTAGGGGTTGGGCAGTGCAGCGCTTCGGTCTCCGCTGAGCATCGCATAGGATGCCGCCGCATGGGGCCGTCTGCCGCCCTGCTCGTTGTACCAGATGATATCATCGGTGCCGTAGATGCTCTTGGCATAGTCCACGGCCCGTTCCAGCGTTTCGCCCTCGATCATCCGGTTCACAGCGGCCCACAGCATACTGCGGGAATACACCGAGTAGACATTGTTCACATAGCCCATCACCGCCTTGGCACCGCCTGCCAGCAGGCCGTCTGCCATAGAGGTGTCCACATGGCCGTTCTTGCCGTAGAACTCGCAGGTCTCGCTGAGCACGATGCCGTTGCCGCGGTAGGCACTGCGGAAGAAATCGCCGTTGACGGCGTACATGCCGTTCACCTTGACCACGCGGTGGGCCAGCAGGTCAAAGCCATAGCGCAGATCGCTCCAGAAGTCCGATCTCTCGGTCAGCAGGATCAGCGGTTCCGTGGCGGTCTTTTTGAACAGCCAGCCGTATTCATAGGTGTAGTACGCGCCGTGGGTGCTCAGGATGCACAGGTCGTAACGGCCCATCCTGCGCAGGTCGGATACGGTAACGGTGGTATCCAGATCCGTCTGCAGGCCCACCGAATCCCAATAGGTCTGCATGTAGGCATAATACGGGTAGCGGGTGCTGTTGATCGTGTTGTCAAACGCATAATAGATCGCCGCCGTGCCCACCCGCTTGTTCTCTGCCAGCTCCTGCAGCTGGCTCTCGTCCAGCTCCGGCAGGGCTGCGGTGTTCTCCTCCTCCGGGTCGGTAAGCAAGATGCCGCCCAGCGCGCCGCAGCTGTAGGTAAAGCTGATCATGCCGTTTTCGGCATCGGTGTAGACAGACCCCTGCTTCACAAGGCCCTGTGCGGTCAGCGCATCCAGCTGCCGCAAAGCAGCATCTGTGCGCTCGTCCTCGGTCATCTGTGCATAGTCGCTGCCTCCGGTCAGTGCGGTCACAGCAGCATCTGCCTGCTGCATCTCGCGCACATCTGTGGCCGAAAGGCTCTGCTGCACAGCCGCCTGTTCTTCCGGCTGCTGTGCAAAAGCCGCTGTGGGCAGCGCTGTGAGCGCGAAAGCCAGAGCGCACAGTGCACACCCAAAACGGCGGAGCATATCGTGTTCCATTCCCATTTCCTCCGGGCATATCTGCCGCCCAATGCGGCACGCCGCCCTTTTCCAGCAGGCATCTTCCTGCCATTTTCTTTGCGCGGCAGGCGCTCTGCAAAGGAGCTTTCTGCTGCACCTTCATTGTAGATGGTGCGGTCTGCTTTGTCAAGCATTCGTGCGGATTTTGCAAAGCTGTCACACCCGGTGGATTGCAAACGGTGTGCAGGCTGTGTATAATAGGATAAACTGGGTTGGTATTGCCCGCTGCAGCGGCAAAACCCGGTGTGCATCTGGGAACGAAAGGTGGTGCTTTCTTGGAAAGCATTCGACAATATTTTAAACGAACAGATAAGATCTATCTGCTGCTGTGCATCTTCAGCAGCACCATGGCGGTGGTGGCTCTTGCCTCCTGGGCCGCAAAGCAGGGCAACGGCTTTGCCACGGACGAGATCACTGGTGCCATTACCGGCATCGGCGATTACCGCCGCGCGCTGGTGCAGGCCGGTGCGGCGGTGCTTGGCATCGTGATTGCGCTGCTGCTCTCCTGCATCGACTACCGCAGCCTTGTCAAGGTGTGGCCGGTGCATGTAGCCCTGACATGGGGTCTGGTGCTGCCCACGCTGTTCATCCGCAATGTGGCCATCGGCCCGCTGACCATCGGCTTCAACGCCGGTGACACCGACAACTACTCCTGGTACAAGCTGGGCGGCTTTACCTTCCAGCCCACGGAGCTGGCAAAGATCAGCTTTATCCTTACCTTTGCCATGCACCTGAACAATGTGCGCAGCCGCATCAACGAGCCAAAGGAGCTGGCAAAGCTTCTGCTGCATCTGGCCGCGCCCATCCTCATTATCCACATTCAGGGCGACGACGGCACCGCCATCATCTACGCCATCATCGGCTGCTGCATGATGTTTGCAGCGGGCCTGAGCTGGAAGTATATCATCGGTGCCATCTCGGCGGCAGCTGTGGCCGTGGCGGCGGCGTTTGCCTTTTTCAGCGACAAGATCGGCAAGGGCTACCAGTGGTACCGCATTCTGGCCGTTATCGACCCGGAGAATTCCACCGGCTGGGCACCCAACGAAGCCACCTGGAAAAACATCATCTATCAGCAGCAGCGCGGCGAGATCGCCATCGGCTCCGGCGGCATCTTCGGCAACGGCCTGTTCAGCGGGCGGTACTACAGCGTGCCCAATGCCCACAACGACTTTATTCTCAGCTGGATGGGCAATGCCATTGGCTTTGTTGGCCTGTGCATCGTGCTGGGGGCACTGCTGGCACTGGTGATCAAGACCTTTGCCACCGGTGCGCGCAGCGAGGACCTGCTGGGCAGCTACATCTGCGCCGGCATCGGCGGTGCTTTGATGGCGCAGATCGCCGTGAACGTGGGCATGAATCTGCGTCTGCTGCCGGTCATCGGTGTCACCTTGCCCTTCTATTCTGCGGGCGGCAGCTCGGTGCTGATGCTGTATATCTGTGTTGGATTAGTCCTTTCCGTATATATGCACAATACAAAGAGCCTGTTCGGGTAAAGTGCAGCTTACCCCCCCCCTTGTATTTTCCACATTTGCCGTTATATCAGTTGAAATCTCCGCATCCTGCTTGCAATCCACTGGGATGCATGATATTATAATAAAAATGTGCAGTTTTGCTGCTCAATATGGTGCAAGAAGCTGCATGGAGAGAGATTGGGGACTCTCCCCTACTTTTATAGTATCAACCGGAAAATGGAGTGAAACGAATCATGACATCCGCAACAACTGCGCCAGAGGCGGAATACTGGCTGTAGACTGGTTGGATGGAGGAACCTGGCGCGGAGTTTGGCATCCGCAAACCAGTCACCATCGACCGCAAAACAAACCTGTACGAGCACCGCGCCTACTGGTGTGTGCGCCGCGCACAGGATATCTTCTTTTCTCTGCTGGCGCTGATCGCGCTTTCCCCGCTGATGCTCCTTACCTGCATTGCAGTCTGGATCGACAGCCCGGGTGCAAGCCCGGTGTTCAGCCAGCTGCGGGTGGGCCGCAACGGCAAGCTGTTCCGGCTGTACAAGTTTCGTTCCATGTGCCCGAACGCCGAGAGCAAGCTCAACGATCTGCTGAAGGACAACGAGATGGACGGCCCGGTGTTCAAGATGAAGGATGACCCGCGCATCACCCGTGTGGGCCATTTCATCCGCAAGACCAGCATCGACGAGCTGCCGCAGCTGGTGAACATCCTCAAGGGCGATATGAGCATTGTAGGCCCGCGCCCGGCGCTGCCCCGCGAGGTAGCCCAGTACACGCCCTATGAATGGCAGCGGCTGTACGTGACACCCGGCCTTTCCTGCTACTGGCAGATCGCGCCGCACCGCAACCAGCTGAGCTTTGACGAATGGATGGCACTGGATGTGAAGTACGTCAAGGAGCGCAGCTTTCTGGTGGACTGGCGCATCATCTTCCGCACCTTCCGTGCGGTGCTGTTCGGCCACGGAGAATAACATCGTATCGCAAAAAATCCCCGCTGTGCAGCTGCACAGCGGGGATTTTGTTGTTTGTGGGGGACGATAAACTCCTTCCGTCATCGCTGATGCGATGCCACCTCCCTCTCAGAGGGAGGCTTTGGCGTTGCAATAAGACGGAAAAGGCTCCTCCGGGGGAGCTGGCAAACCCGCAAGGGTTTGACTGAGGGAGTTTTTACTTCAGCACAGCGCCCAGATTTGCACTGGTGACCATGCGTGCGTAGCGGCTCAGCCAGCCGGTCTTAATGTTGGGTTCGGGAGCAACATACTTTGCCTTGCGCTGGGCCAGAACTTCATCGCTGACCTCCAGCGTGATGGAGGCATTGGGGATATCAATGTTGATGGTATCTCCCTCCTCGATCAGGCCGATGGGGCCGCCGGAAGCAGCCTCCGGGCTCACATGGCCGATGGCTGCGCCGCGGCTCGCGCCGGAGAAGCGGCCATCGGTGATGAGGGCCACGGTCTTGTCCAGCTTCATGCCGGCCAGAGCGGAGGTGGGGTTGAGCATCTCACGCATACCGGGGCCGCCCTTGGGGCCTTCGTAGCGGATGACCACCACATCGCCCGGGACGATCTTGCCCGCATAGATGGCGGCAATGGCCTCGTCCTCGCTGTTGAACACGCGGGCCGGGCCGGAATGCTGCTGCATCTCGGGGGCCACGGCGCTGCGCTTGACCACACAGCCGTCTGGTGCAATGTTGCCCCACAGGATCTGCAGACCACCGGTCTGGGAATAGGGGTTGTCGATGGGACGGATGGCCTTGTCGTTCAGGATGTGTGCGCCCTTGATGTTCTCGCCCAGCGTCTTGCCGGTAACGGTGGGCACATCCAGATCCAGTAGGCCCTTCTTGGCCAGCTCTGCCTGCACGGCGGGGATGCCGCCTGCGGCGTAGAGATCCGGCATGTGGGTGGGGCCGGCCGGTGCCAGATGGCACAGGTTCGGGGTCTTGGCGCTGATCTCATTGAACAGCTTCAGGTCGATGGGCACACCGGCCTCATAGGCGATGGCCAGCAGGTGCAGCACGGTGTTGGTGGAGCAGCCCAGCGCCATATCGCAGGTAAGAGCGTTGCGGATGGAGCGCTCGTTGATGATCTGGCGTGCGGTGATGCCCTTCTTGACCATTTCCATGATGGCCATACCGGCGTGCTTTGCCAACTGCAGACGCTTGGAGTAGACGGCAGGAATGGTGCCGTTGCCGGGCAGTGCGATGCCGATGGCCTCGCACAGGCAGTTCATGCTGTTGGCGGTGTACATGCCGGAGCAGCTGCCGCAGCTGGGGCAGCAGTTGCATGTGCAGTCTTCCAGCTGATCCTCGGTGATCATACCGGCCTTGTAGGCACCCACAGCCTCGAACATCTTGGAAAGGCTGACCTCTTCGCCGCCGTAGGTACCGGCCAGCATGGGGCCGCCGGAGCAGACCACAGCGGGCACATCCATGCGCACCGCTGCCATCACCATGCCGGGCACGATCTTATCGCAGTTGGGCACCAGCACCAGACCGTCCAGCTGGTGGGCCATGAGCATGGTCTCCACGCTGTCGCAGATCAGCTCACGGGATGCAAGGCTGTACTTCATGCCCACATGGCCCATGGCGATGCCGTCGCACACGCCAATGGCAGGGATCAGGATGGGGGTGCCGCCTGCCATCTCAACGCCGGCCTTGACGGCATCGGCGATCTTGTCCAGATTCATATGGCCGGGCACGATCTCGCTGTATGCGGAAACCACGCCGATCAGCGGGCGCTCCAGTTCTTCCTTGGTGTAGCCCAGTGCGTAAAACAGGCTTCGGTTCGGGGCGCGCTCCGAGCCCTTGGTCACATTGTCGCTTCTCATTTCAAATCCTCTTTTCTGACAAAAAACCTCTCCGTCACGGCTGCGCCGTGCCACCTCTCCCGAAGGGGAGAGGTTTTGCGGAGGATCTATAAGGTTTCCACTTTCAACAAAAGCTCCCCCTTTCGGGGGAGCTGGCCGCCGAAAGGCGGCCTGAGAGGGTTTTCCCCTTACTTCTTCAGCCAGCTCATCATGCTGCGCAGCTCTGCGCCGACCTTCTCGATGGGCAGCTCTGCTTCCATGCGGCGCTTTGCCAGGAAGTGCACCTTGCGGCCGCCATTGGGGCTCATCTCGGTCAGGAACTCGGAAGCGAAGGTGCCGTCCTGGATCTCGGTCAGGACCTTCTTCATCTCCTTGCGGGTCTCAGCGGTGATGAGGCGCTTGCCGGTGCGGTAGTCGCCGTACTCAGCGGTGTTGGAGATGGAGTAACGCATCTTGGAGAAGCCGCCCTCGTTGATCAGGTCAACGATCAGCTTCATCTCGTGGCAGGTCTCAAAGTATGCCATCTCGGGCTCGTAGCCAGCTTCCACCAGCGTATCGAAACCGGCGTGGATCAGCTCGGAAACGCCGCCGCACAGCACTGCCTGCTCGCCGAACAGGTCGGTCTCGGTCTCCTCCTTGAAGGTGGTCTGCAGGATGCCTGCACGGCCTGCGCCGATGCCGGAAGCGTATGCCAGAGCAATATCCTTAGCCTTGCCGGTGTAGTCCTGCTCCACGCAGATCAGAGAGGGGCAGCCCTCACCCTCGGTGTACAGGCGGCGGACGATGTGGCCGGGGCCCTTGGGAGCGATCATGATAACGTCAACGTTCTTAGGAGCGGTGATGGTCTTGAAGTGGATGTTGAAACCGTGTGCAAAGGCCAGTGCCTTGCCCTCGGTCATGTAGGGAGCCACCTGCTTGTTATAGATATCAGCGCACAGCTCGTCGGGCACCAGCATCATGACAACGTCGCCGGCCTTGGCAGCTTCTTCCACTTCCATGACCTTGAAGTTCTCGTGAGTTGCTGCGAACTCAGAAGCCTTCTCCCAGTGAGCAGAGCCCTTGCGCAGGCCGACGACGACATTGACACCGCTCTCGGCAAGATTCTCAGAGTGTGCGTGGCCCTGGCTTCCGAAGCCGATGACAGCGACGGTCTTGCCGTCCAGCACGCCGAGGTTGCAGTCGGAATCGTAGTATTTCTTGATAGCCATGGTAGTTGTTCTCCTTTTTGTTTTGTGTTTATTCAGTGGCTGATTGTAAACATTTTATTTTTTCGCTCCTTGAGAGCGGAAAATCTCAGGTCCGTTCCGGGCAGTGGGTCCCCGGCAGAGGCAGCTGTGCTTCGCGCACCTCCTGCGGAGGCTTCTGCATATGCTGATGCATCCCGCCGCGCTCCAGTGCGGTAACACCGGTGCGGCACTGCTCCAAAATTTTGTAATCTGTAAACATTTTCAGGAAGGCATCGATCTTATCCGGCTTGCCGATCAGCTCGAACACCATGCTGTCCGGCGAAAGGTCGATGATCTTGGCCTTGTAGATACTGGCGATCTCCCGCAGCTCGCTGCGGTTGTGCACATCGGACGCTACCTTCAGCAGCAGCAGTTCCCGTTCCAGAGATTTTTCGCCGTCCAGCACGAACACCTGACGGGTAACTTCCAGCCGTTCGGTCTGCAGGATCAACTGCTTGAGGGCCTTGTCATCGCTGGTAATGGTCACGGTGATGCGGCTGACTGCCGGGTCGTTGGTGGCCGAGACCGTCAGGCTGTCGATGTTGAAGCCGCGGCGGCAGAACAGGTTGGACACACGGGCCAGAACACCGCTCTGGTTGTCCACCAGCAGGCTGATGACCCTGCGCTTGTTGGATTCCATATTGCTGTGCCCTCCTTATTCCATGATGATATCGTTGATGTCGCCGCCGCCGGGGATCATGGGCAGCACCTTTTCGTCCTTATCGATGATGCACTCGATCCAAGTAGGGCCTTTCTGCTTCATCGCATCGGCAAAGGCAGTCTGGAACTCCGGCAGGTTTCTGCAGCGGTAGCCCTTCAGGCCAAAGCCCTCGGCCAGCTTGACGAAGTCCGTCTTGCGGTGGGGGTCGGTCTGGCTGTAGCGCTTTTCGTAGAAGGTGGTCTGCCACTGGCGCACCATGCCCAGCACCGAGTTGTTGAAGATCACGGTGATGATGGGCAGCTCATAGCTCACGGCGGTGCAGGCCTCGTTCAGGTTCATGTGGAAGGAGCCGTCGCCGGTAAACATGACCACCCGCTGGTCGCGGCCAAGGGCCATCTGTGCGCCAATGGCGGCACCGTAGCCAAAGCCCATAGTACCCAGACCGCCGCTGGTGATAAAGCCGCGGCTCTTGGCGTGGCGCAGGTATTGTGCCGCCCACATCTGGTGCTGGCCCACATCGGTCACATACACGGCTTCGGGGCCGCACTGGTTGCACACCTCGCCGATCACCTGATGGGGCATCAAACGGGTGGGGTCAGACACCGGGTGGTAATCCTGTGCCTGCCACTCACGGATCATCTTCATCCAGTCGGGATGCTTCTTTTCCTCGATCTGCGGCAGCATGGCGTTCAGCACGTAAGCGGCATCGCCCACGATGGAAAGATCGACCTCCACATTCTTGCCCAGCTCACTGGGGTCGATGTCGATCTGGATGATGGTGGCATTCTTTGCAAAGGTCTTGGGGTTCAGGGCCACACGGTCCGAAAAGCGGGTGCCCACCGCGATCAGCACGTCGCAGTCGGCCACAGCGCGGTTGGAGGTGTAGCAGCCGTGCATACCCACCATGCCAATGTTCATCGGGTCGCCGTAGGGCACAACGCCTGCGGCCATCAGGGTGTAGGTGGCCGGGATCTCTGCCTTGTGCAGCAGATCCCGCAGCGGCTGGCAGGAGGCTGCGCTGCGCACGCCGCCGCCAAAGTAGACCAGCGGTCGCTGGGCCGCATTGATAAGATCCGCTGCCCACTTGACCTGCTCCGCGTTGAAGGTGGTCACGGTGCGGATGGGCTCCGGCTTTTTGGGGGTGAACTCGCATACCGCCGCCGTCACGTCCTTGGGGATATCCACCAGCACCGGGCCCTTGCGGCCGCTCTGTGCAATACGGAAGGCAGAGCGCATGGTATCGGCCAGCTCTTCTACCCGGCGCACCGTGAAGTTGTGCTTGGTAATGGGCATCGTGATGCCCTCAATGTAGGCTTCCTGAAAGCCGTCCTTGCCAAGGCCGGCGGTGGTCACGTTGCCGGTAAAGGCCACCATGGGCACCGAGTCCATATAGGCTGTGGCAATGCCGGTGACCAGATTGGTGGCACCCGGGCCGCTGGTGGCCAGCACCACACCGGTGCGGCCGGTGGCACGGGCATAACCGTCTGCCGCGTGGGCCGCGCCCTGTTCATGTGCCGTCAGCACATGGGTGATGCGGTCCGAATTTTTGTACAGCTCATCGTAAAGATTCAGCACTGCGCCGCCGGGATAACCAAAAAGGGTGTCCACGCCCTGCTCGCAGAGGACCTCCACAAAAATCTGAGAACCATTCAACTGCATGGTGAGTTTCTCCTGTTTTCCTAACCTTTTTCCACTTTTTACACGTTCCCGGGGAGCTTCTTTTTAAAAGAAAAGGCCTTTGTCCCCTGTTATCAAGAGACAAAGACCTTGTGATCATCAAGCTCTCTGCGGTACCACTCTCGTTGGCGTGCTGTGCACACCCTCTCACGGGCTTCCAACAAAGCCCTGCACGGTAACGGCTGCAACCGGCGCTGCTTACAAGGGTTTTGCACCCGTTGGGCAGGCTGCTCCGGGATGATTTTCCGCACGAAGCACTGACTGCCTTGCACCAGACGGCAGCTCTCTGAACAGTGGGGATCGTGTGGTACTTTTTCCCATCTGCGCATTTGTTGATGTAAATTATACTATAAACCGGGCTTTTGTCAATCGACAATTTGTAACCTGAATCACCCCAAACATGAAGTTAATTGAACACCTCTTGCGCCATGGCAGAATGCGCTGTATACTTCTGATATGCGCGCCCGCGCGTTTAATTTAAGACCAACCAGAGGACAGGAATATGAAATTGAGAGAATGGAATGCCCGGCTGCACGGGCTTGTTGTTTTCCGCAGCCTGCTGGACGACCCCGTTGTGGCAAGGCTTGTGGACCTGACCGACCGCATGGAAGCCGGTGCGCCCGGCTATGGCCCGGTGTGCGACGCTGCGGCCCAATTTGAAGCCGCACTGTTCGAGCACACCACCAACTGGGGCAGCTACCTCAGCGCCGCTGTGCTGGAAGCCGAGACCGTCTGCGTGCGTCAGGCTGCATCGGGCACCCTTGCCCCTGCACTGCAGACCGCGCTGGACAGTGAACTGGCTTTTCTGCAGGCTCTGTGCGGCCTGACGCTGGACGAACTGCTGGCCGCTGCCGGTTCTGCCACAGGGCAGGCGCAGGAGCTGGCTTTCCTGCCCCGGTGGGAGACCTCCAGCATCGACCTGCCTGCCGCCTACGCCCAGCGCATGAGCGAGGTGGGAAAAAAGGGCTACGGCATGTTTGCCAAGCACCATGTGTTCACGGTGGAGAACGGCCAGCTGGTGCCGGTGAAATACCCGGACCCCCAGCGCCTTTCCGAGCTGCCCGGCTACGAGAAGGAGCGCGAAAAGGTCATTGCCAACACAAAGGCCCTGCTGGCCGGGATGCCCGCCAACAATGTGCTGCTGTACGGCGATGCAGGCACCGGCAAGTCCAGTGCGGTGAAAGCCATTGCCAATGAGTTTGCACCTGAAGGCCTGCGGCTGGTGGAAGTGAAGAAGAACCAGCTCTACCAGATCCCGGATCTGATGGACAAACTGGCCGCGAACCCGCTCAAATTCATCCTGTTCATCGACGACCTGAGCTTTACCGCCAACGACGACAACTTTGCCGCCCTGAAGGCCATTCTGGAGGGCAGCGTGGGCGGCAGAGCCAAAAACATTGCGGTATACGCCACCTCCAACCGCCGCCACCTTATTAAAGAAACACTGACCGACCGCACCGGCGACGACATCCACGAAGCCGATACCCGACAGGAGCTGATGAGCCTTTCCGCCCGATTCGGCCTGACGGTCACTTTCCAGCGGCCGGAGAAGGCCCGGTTTGAGAGCATTCTGGCCGAACTGGCAAAGCAGCACGGCATCGACATGCCGATGGATCAGCTGCTGGTCAAAGCCGAAGCCTTTGCCATCCGCGCCGGCGGCCGCAGCCCCCGCGTGGCAAAGCAGTTTATTGAGCAGTGCGAGTCGGGCGTGCAGAAGTAATTAGTTTGTCTTTATTTTAACATCAAAGTCTCTGATAAATCTTTCACAAAATGCCGAGAAGTCGTGAATTTTTTCACCTTCTCGGCATTCTTTGTCTATTTTTTATTTATCGGTAAAAAGCCTTGCATTCTATTGAAATTCAGGCTATAATATGGCCAACATCAGCCAATTGATATATCAACTGAGTATTTCTGGAGGGCAACTATGGGCTTTTTAACGGGTAAGACCGCTATCATCACCGGCGCAGGCCGCGCCGTACTTTCCGATGGCAGCTGCGGCTCCATCGGCTATGGCATTGCCACCGCCTTTGCAAAAGAGGGCGCAAATCTGGTCATCACTGGCCGCAATGTAAAAAAACTGGAAGAGGCAAAAAACGAGCTGGAAGCCAAGTATGGCATCCGCGTTCTGCCGGTGCAGGCAGATGTGTGTGCAGGCACCGACAACGAAGCCACCGTGCAAAATGTCGTCAAGCAGGCTGTGGATACCTTTGGCGGCATTCAAGTGCTGGTGAACAACGCACAGGCATCCGCTTCCGGCGTGCCGCTGGCAGGGCACACCACCGAGCAGTTTGATCTGGCCCTTTATTCCGGCCTGTACGCCGCATTTTACTATATGAAGGCCTGCTATCCCTATCTGGCCAAGTCCAAGGGCAGCGTAATCAACTTTGCATCCGGTGCAGGCTTGTTTGGCAACTTTGGCCAGTGCGCCTACGCTGCCGCCAAGGAGGGCATCCGCGGCCTGTCCCGCGTGGCCGCTACTGAGTGGGGCAAGGATGGCATCAATGTCAACGTGATCTGCCCGCTGGCCTGGACCGCCAAGCTGGAGCAGTTCCAGCAGGCATACCCAGATGCGTTCAAGGCCAACGTCAAGATGCCGCCCATGGGCCACTACGCCAACCCCGAGACCGAGATCGGCCGGGTATGCGTGCAGCTGGCCATGCCGGACTTCAAGTATCTGTCCGGCGAGACTCTCACGCTGGAGGGCGGCATGGGTCTGCGCCCGTAATTGCTGTTCTCATTCTTCCTCATACATGCAAAAGGGGCTGTGCCAGCGGCACAGCCCCTTTTGTGTTTAGGCCTGATTATTCGCGCACGGCGATGCACTCGATCTCCAGCTTTGCGCCCTTGGGGATGGCGGCCACCTGCACGCAGCTGCGGGCAGGGAACGGCTCAGCAAAGGCCTTGGCATACACGGCATTCACAGCGGCAAAATCGTTGATATCGGCCAGAAAAATGACAGTCTTGACCACATTTGCCATGGAAAGGCCAGCCTCGGCCAGAATGGCCTTGAGGTTTGCAAGGCTCTGTGCAGCCTGCTCTTCAACCGTATCGGCCATCTTGCCGGTAGCAGGGTCTACCGGGATCTGGCCGGAAACAAACACCATATTGCCCAGATCGATCGCCTGGCTGTAAGGGCCGATGGCTGCGGGTGCGTTGGAAGTGGAAACAACTTTCATGATAAAACGATCCTTTCTTTTTTCTTCTATTATACTCTTTCGCTCACAAGCTGGAAACCCTCTTTTGCAAGCTCTGCACGGATCTGCTCGATCTGCTCGGCATCGCGGGTCTCAAGGGTGAGCTTGAGGAAGCAGCTGGAAATGGGCATATTGGGATCGGAGCCATCGTGCTGCACCGACACCACATTGCTGCCGCAGCGGGACACGATCTCGGCCACCTTCTTGAGCTGGCCGGGCTTGTCCTCCAGCGCAATGGTCATGTTCGCCTTGCGGCCGCTCATGACCAGACCACGGGTGATCACGCGGTTGAGGATGTTCACATCGATGTTGCCGCCGGAGACGACGCAGGCCACCTTTTTGCCCTCGACCGGCAGCTTGTGGAACAGCACTGCAGCCACCGGCACGGCTCCGGCACCCTCGGCAACCAGCTTCTGGTTCTCCATCAGCGAGAGGATGGCGGCAGCGGTCTCATCCTCGCTCACGGTCACGATGTCGTCCACATACTGCTCACAGATCTGGTAGGTCAGCTCACCGGGAGTCTTGACCTGAATGCCGTCTGCAAAGGTAGAAACGGCTTTCAGGGTCTGGTACTTATGCTCGTGCAGGCTGCGGTACATGCTGGGTGCACCCTCGGCCTGTACGCCATAGACCTTCACCTCCGGGCGCAGACTCTTGATGGCAAAGGCCACGCCGGAGATCAGGCCGCCGCCGCCCACCGGCACAACGACCGCATCCACATCCGGCAGCTGATCCAGAATTTCCAGACCAATGGTTCCCTGTCCCGCGATGACCTGCTCATCGTCATAGGGGTGGATAAAGGTCATGCCGGTCTCTTCCTGCAGCTCCACAGCCTTGTCGTGGGCATCATCGTAGGTGCCGGGCACCAGACACACCTCTGCGCCCAGATTCTTGGTATTCTCCACCTTCATGATGGGGGCACCGTCCGGCATACAGACGATGCTCTTGATGCCGCGGCGGGCAGCCAGCGCCACGCCCTGTGCGTGGTTGCCGGCAGAGCAGGCGATCACGCCCTTGGCGCTCTCCTCCTCGGAAAGCTGGCTGATCTTATAGTAAGCACCGCGCACCTTAAAGCTGCCGGTGGCCTGCAGGTTTTCGGTTTTCAGGTACAGCTGGCAGTCCTTGGAGAGCTTGGGTGCCTCGATGAGGTCGGTCTTGCGGGCAACATCCTTGAGCACAAAGGCTGCATGGTAGATCTTATCCAGAGTCAGCATGGTTTTCTCCCTCTATTTTTATCGTTCCCTGCTCTGCGGCTTTTCCGCCCTCAGAGCCTTTATTTCTGGCTTATTATGCATGTTTCTCAGTATAGGTTAACAAAGTTGATTTGTCAAATGAATTTCCTTCACACCTAAAACCTGAAAAGAGAACTGCCGCAGGCATACCGCCCACAGCAGTTCTCCGTGTTTTTGTGTTTTTAACGGCCGCGGCCACCGCCGCCGCCGT
>ENA-OPAG01000337-OPAG01000337.1-human-gut-metagenome-genome-assembly--contig:-NODE-337-length-29836-cov-6.064504_pt1 | contig 29836 bp, 12 predicted proteins | sample MGYA00241053_ERZ501422 | MGnify/ENA primary metagenome ERZ501422 (study PRJEB25962, sample SAMEA2042619) | human gut metagenome | biome: human gut; feature: human-associated habitat; material: faeces... | reverse complement strand
GTAATGGCGGCCGCCGATTCGTCACGTGGCGTTTTTTCGCCTGTCGGAGCGTCATAATCCCAGTAAGGAATAAAGTCATCTGTCTTTACACGTTCCATAATCATGTCGGCGATATGAACAGCTTCCTGTAAGAAAGCGGTATCTTGAGTTTCACGATAACAAGAAGTGTAGCCGTATACTCCCCATGCTTGTCCGCGCGACCAAGCTGACTCTGCATTTTTACCCTGATGCGTTTGTTTGATTTCCACACTTCCGTCGTTGTTGTAGCTGACTACGTGGTAGGAAGTATAGTCGGGACGGAAATGATTTTTCATGGTGGTTTGCGCATGCTTTACAGCCACATTCTTATATTTTTCGTTTCCTGTCAACTTGGATACGTTGAACAGCAAGTCCAGATTCATCATGTTGTCGATGATTACGGGGAAGTTCCATGCTCCGAAATCCCATGAACGGATACAACCGATTTCCGGATTGAAACGAGCGCATAAATTATCCGCCGTTTCCACGAGTACGGCTTTAATGGTATCGTTGGGAGCGAGGCGGAGAGCATTGCCGTAACTGCAATTCATCATAAAACCTACATCATGGGTACCTTTCAGCTCACGTATCGGATTCAGTATATTAGTGTATTCGACAGCACGTTTCTTCAATTCCTCGTCTCCGGTCATTTCATAAGCGTACCAAAGGCTACCGGGGAAGAAACCGCTGGTCCAGTCGGAAATTCCGCAAAGGTGTCTTTGTCCTAATTGCAAGGCTGCCGGATTAGGACGCAAAGAGTCGATATACGCTTTGTTTTCACGTTGTAGCTGTGCGTCGAGGAAATTTACATCATAACCGGAGTATATGGAGCGTGGCAACTTGTTTGTTCCGGAGAGTTCTTCGGCGGTTGATTTCAATTGATAGGAAGCGGCATCGAGTGCGTTGCTTATCCAGGCTTCTTTCTGAACCGGAGTGTTTTTGCAACCGGTCAGACCGATGAGTAGGGCGGTTGCAAATAACAGAGAGTTTCTTTTCATGTTATTAAGCTTTTAGTTATTTTCGTTCGTTGACAAAAATATGGATATTTAGGAAATATCTTGTACAAGATTGTTGAAAGGAACTTTGGCGCAGTTTAAAGGTGTATCACTTTTGTCGAATGCTGTTTTAATTCTGTATTTTCTTAAACGGAAGCATTACTTTTACCCTGTAAAACGGTAAAAATAATACTTCCGAATCAGATTTATTGTAAGTTATTTCTTCTTCAGACTTTTGACCTGAAAGTCTGTAAATAACGTGTGATTTTCCAATAAGCGGAGTCCGAAATGTCCGTCTCCTTCATTGTCTTTTATGGTTAACCGGAATAATTCCTCACCATTGATACGATATGTAGTGATTCCTTTTTCCACACGGATTTGGATGTCGTACCATTTATTAGGGAATAATAAATGCGATTTATCCGTATATTCCTTGATAACAGGGCGGGCTATTGCATCACTGGTATCCGCCGTTTTGGCAAAGTATTGGCGGAAGCGGGTGGTGGAGTTATGGTTTCCACCATATCCTACATAGAATAAACTTAACGTTTTATAGTGTTGAAAAATGCCGTTTCTCCATTCGCTGCGTGCAAAAAGATTGCCGGGGTGTTCCGGGTCGTTGGCACCCCAGAAACAGTTCAAGTCACTAAGGCGGTCATACTTGCCGCCTTGCATCAACATTTTCACACGATAACTGATTTCGTAATCACCTGTAAGGTGTTGGTTATACCATAAGGTAAGGCCTTTGGGGGCTGTAATTTCTAATGTGTCGCCCGATACGATGATTTTCACTTCGTCTGAGTGGTCTTCGATTGTCCAGTTCTTTAAAGCGATTTGCGCTTGAACCATAAGCGGAAGCAACATCAGTATGCTTCCTGATACGAGTTTGTGCAAGGTGTTTCTTGTCATATGGTTATTTTTTAGCTTGTTGTAATCCAAAGAAATTTTGTCCTTCCCCGTCAACGGGACTAATCATAGGAATGCTTCCCCCTGCGGTAGTCAGGACAACGGTTTCTCCTTTCTTTAAGTCCAATGAGTATTCCCCTTGGCCTATTGGAGTAAGCGTTACATTACCTGCTTTGACAATCGGGTTCACCATATCCGTACGTAAGATGCAAAGTTCTCCTGCGAGACTTTTGATGCGAATACCGGTTGTCTTTCCCTCTTTTCGGCTGGCGGATACGAGAAATGCGCCTTCTGTCCTTAAATTCTGGAACTGCACATCTTCCCATCGGGAAGGTACGGCAGGGAATACGCGTATCTTTCCGCCCCAGCTTTGTAACAACATATCGTGTATGCATTGTGCGCCGGACAACGGTGTCTCAATAACCGGACCGCTTTCCATATACATGGTATTGGGACGCAGGGTACGGGCAAACAAACCGTTCAGCTTTTCCAAAGCCTTGTCTCCTTCACCAAATGCGGCATATAGCGAAGAGGCTCCGGTATAGGTATATCCGAGGATGTTACCCGGCAGGCTATGCCAATGTTCCACAGATTTTTCCATAAGTTCCTTACTGCCGTTTTGCTCGGCATTCAGCAAGTAAAGCGGATAGAACATCAACAGATGTGAGTAATGGCGGTGTGAACGGCTGAAAGGCACATCTTTGCCTATCATCATGCCGTTTGCGTCTTGCGGATAGTCGGTCAGCTTCTCTATAACTTGCTTCCAGCGAGGTATCAGTTCATCGTTAATGGACAGAATTTTAGTTGTTTCCAGCAGCGTATTACATCCCCAGCGTAATAACGCAATGTCATAATTGCAATCTTCAGCGATACCATATTCAGGAGAAAAGGTTCTTTGCAAATGTAGTTTTCCTTGTTTATCTTCTTTCAGGAAGGGGAGATAGAAATTAATGGCGCGTCTCAGTGTTGGGAATATAGTATTTCTCAATATCGATTCGTCCATACTGAAACGGTATTGCAACCAAAGGTTGTGACAAATCCACGGCAGGTTTCCTACTTGGGCTTTCTTTTCCGTACCGGGAATATTCACGGTTTCTCCTATCAGATTGAAATCGGTAGCGACAGGCAGTGCTGCGGCATCTTTCCGGTAAGCTTCGGGAACATTGTTTATCAGATTGTTCAGATTGCTGCCGATTGCATTGACCAGCGGCATTCCCAATTCCAGACGGTTGGAAGCATATACAGACCAATAACTCAGTTGTACATTCAAGTTCCACCATGCATTAGGCCAGGGAGTCAGCACTTGCCAGGGGCCGCTGTTATCCAGCAGACCGCCGCCAATGCGTGTTGCGGATGCAAGTTTGTACATTTGCGCCCAATAGAAATTCTCCATTTTCTTATCGGGAAGACTTACGAAACTTTGGGGATAGTAATTATGCCACCAGTCCCGGTGTGCTTTTTGAAGAATGGGCAAATCGGTTGTTTGCAGACTTGCCAATGCTGTTTCTACTTTTTGTAATGCATCTGTTTCCGGATATGAGTGTGCGTTACTTATAAGAAGGATACTTGTATTATTTTTTCTTATTTCTTTCCAAGCAGTGGCTGTACCGCCGCCGGCCAGTAAAGGCTGCCAACAATAGTTCACTCCGTTACGTACGGATAACTGTGACGCCGGATTCGATACGTATCCTTTTTTCAGGTGTTTCTTGTTATTTCTTTGGATGGCGTTCAATTGCCTTGGAGAGTCTGTATTTTCCGGATAGAATTTCCATGTGAAATCCTTCTCACCTTCCGTAGCTTCAGCTTCGACAACGATATAAGGGCTTTCGGAAGTGACGTAAGTTTTCAGTTTGATTTCTCCCAAAGTAGTACGGATGCATCCGGTAGTTTCTGCATTCCATAAATCCAGTCTCATATCCCCGGATTTTATTTCTCCTGCAGGATGCAAGAGGAAGTAGCCGATAAGCAACCGGCATCTTCCGTAGACACCTCTATCATTTGTACGATGGTCATGCACCATGCTGTTACCGACATCTACCCGTATAGCATTTTTATCGGGTTCTTTACAGATATAGGTTCCCATACTGCCGTTGCCCATAAAAGGAGCCTCGTACCAAGTTTGAGGCAGGCGAGTCCAAATCATGTCTTGCTGAGACATAAAATTTTTCCAATCTATCTGGCAGAAACAGCTGGCTGTTATGTACCATGCTACAATAGATAATAATAGAAATCTTTTCATGTGTTATAAATTTTTTAATGTTTTTATGGTATGTTTCTTTCTCTTGTAGCAAAGGTAAGTGATTATTTGTGAAATAAGGTTTGATAATGTCGAAAGGTCTTACATTATACTTTGACGTATGCGTAAATTTGTTTGAAGAACTTTTGATTTTGTCCAAATCTCTTCGTTTTTTATTACACACTCTTATTTTGGTTATTTGAATTCTATATTCCAATTTATCGTTCCTGATTTTTGGGGAGTAAATGATACTCGTATTAGTTTCCCTTCTTTTTGGATAAACATTTTACCGCTGTTACTCTTGGCGCTTTTAATATTAAATTCTTCCGGTACTATAATGCGGAGCTCATATCTGTCTCCTTTCACAACCGCACTTGTTCCGGATAGGGTTCTCTTGTCGGGATTCCATGATTCTTCTTTTACATCCATCAGTCCTTGAGTTATATGACGGGATGTGCTGATGACTTGTGGATAGACCTTGCGAGGGCGCACAGCCAATACTTTGCAAGATGCAGGAGCTAATGTTTGAGATAGTTTGCTTTTGATATTCCCCAAATACTTATTGTCCCAAAAGTCGAACAGTTCGTAGTTCTCTGAATCGTTCAGCCCCATTCGTTTCAGGCTATAATCAATTTGCGTGTTTTGTCGTTCGTTCCAATTGAATAATCCCAAAACAATCTGTCTGTCATTTTTTACCATCCAGATTCGGGGTTTATTATTTTCGAGAATATCAATAGGACGGGCATTTAGGTTGTGGGTGGGCAGTGCGCGCTTTATCATGTCTAAACGTTCGGGAGCTAACTCCGCATATTGCATGCTTGTCGTATTCATCGCCCCGGATATGGCCTGCCAAGATATCATCCAGCGGGCTTTATTCAGCGGGTTGGAGCTGCGTACAAAGTAAGGGTCGGGATCGTTGTACCAGACTTTGTTGTGCAGGAAGTACAGGTTGCCTGCATAGTCCGCTCCGGCTGTGGTTTTTCCCCATGCTCCCTGTATGGCACCGTCGTTATCGGGACCTACGCGCATAGCATCTACCATACCAAAGGATGCTGCGAAAGAACTCATGTTCTGAGTAGCGGCGCATCCTAAAAGAAAAACGCCCGGAGCTTCTTCTTTCAAGATGGATAGTCCCTTGCGGAAGCACTGTGTGAAGGTATATTCGTCGTTATAAAGACGTGCGCTTCCGTATACAGGTACTCCGTCATAGCTTCTGGTTACATAGATATTTTCTGAAGGCGCACCGGTATGCAGGCCGTCGATTTTGTAATAACGGTATCCCCAATCGTAAATTCTTTTGAAGCGTTCGCGTAGAAACTTCTCACCTGCGGGGTTTGTGGCGTCGATGCAAGTACCCGACCATTTTTTTACGTCATAGGGAACGTCAGACCAAAGATGTTTTGCAAATATTTCTTTGGAGAAGTAAGGGTTGTGCATGTCACCGGAGAAAGGCATGAACCAAAGTCCGGGAGTAAATCCCGCTTGTTTCAGGTGTTTGGCTGTATATTGCATTCCCGATGGGAAATTTTTGTTACTTTCGGCAAAAGTTTTTAAAGGACCTGAGCCCAGCCTGTTTTTAGGAATACCCATGGAATTTTGCCAATGGTCGTCAATTTGGAAGGTATTCAGTCCGAAGTCCGCCAGATTTTCTTTTGCGAAATTGGCATTTTCCTGTAACATCTTTTCGGTGGAAGCTCCCGAGCCGTTTAGGTTGCGGTGATACCAGGTGCAATAAACTTCCGGCTTTGCCGGTAATTGTATCTGATATGCTTTGGCAAGATACTCTCCATATAGTTCCAGTCCTTCTCTTCCATCTTCGAAAAAGCCTATCAGTAGGATATCGGTGCCTCTTTCTTTGCCATTCCTTACCAAATAATTACCGAATTCCAGTTCAGCTTTTACTTTGTATGTTTTCTTTCCTTTGTCCAGCTTCGGAGTCATAACTCCTATACCTTGTTTCTGCGTCAGCCAAGCCGTCAGAATAGAGTGCCGACTATCGGGTTCAGCTAATAGAGTGTAGGTATAACTTCCTTGTGCCTGTTGGACAGGAGCAAATCCACCGCTTCCCAAAGTATTTAATGGTTGGTTCATTTCACCTATACTCATTTCTACGGATGCTATTTCCAGGCGACTTACTCGTACATCCTGTCCTGAGCGGTTTTTCATTACTGTATGGATGTAGAGAAAAGGATTATTGCCATATAAAGTGAATGTAACCTTACGTCCATCGTTATAATGAGTTTCCAATGATTGTCCTTCTCCCCACAGTCGGTCGGACGTTTCTGTTTTCTCAGAGGCAATGATTTGCCCCGGTAGAAGTATATTTTTTACTTTGAGATCGGGAAGTTTTTTATTCTCTATTGTAATTTGTTGTTTGTGTATCCGCAAGGTAAGCAGATTATTCTCTATACTTACAGTTTGAGCGTTTGTATTGGATAAATTTATCAGGGTTGATAATATCAAAAATATAGTAATCTGGATTTTCATACCGGTCAATGTTTATTTGATTGTTACTTTGAAAGCATAGGCATATTCACCTATGGGGTGGGATGGCATTGTGATATACAATCCGTTTTCATCTTGTTTCCATTTTATTTTTTCTCCTGAAGCTAAGAATGAAACGGATTGAATGTTCTTTATCTCCTTACTGTTCAGGTTTTGTATCTTTATATTTTTGCCGTTTCCCGGCCAGTCCAATATAAAGATATATATTGTATTTTCCTTGGTGGTGAAGCGTATGTCTTTTGCAGTGAACGTATACATGTAGTCCGCATACTTCTTCTTACCCGCTACGGCATTTATGCTGAATGTCCCTTCACCGTATACTTTGAAGGGACGTGTATCATAAATCGCTTCTCCATTCAATTTCAGCCAGTTACCTATCTTTATAAGTTCATCTCTGAATGTTTCGGGCAAGCTGCCGTCCGCTCGCAATCCTACATTGAGCATCATATTGCCGTTCTTGCTGACGATATCTATCAGGTTATCTACAATTTGTCCTGCCGTCATGCGCAATTTGTCTTTAGTCTTTCCTTGCACGACTGACCCCATACCGGCATCCCCGCCTTCTTTGCTTATGTTTAGAGAGTTTCCCATATAGAACCAGCCGGGATTGACAGTGGTATCTACCAAAAACGGATTCTTCTGCAAATCATCTTCACCGGAACATTCACGGTCTAAAGTATATCCTTCTCTCACTCTTTTGATAGTGAGTACGCCATTTTGTACACCTTTGCGCGAGATATTCTTGTTGTAGAAATGAGCTGCCAATTGTTGGCCGTATATACCGTTGGGTAGGGGACCGTCGAAATAGAGTAATTCGGGTTCGTATTTATCTATCAGTTCTTTAGTTCTGAGATACCATGATTGGGCAAATTCTGGTTCCAGTCGCATGATACGGTCAGAGGTACGTTTACCGTATAGTCCTTCGTAAGCCGGGTCCATATAGTCATAAGGTATATCGGCATACGGACCTTCGGGGTCGGCATTTGTACCTTGGTAAAACATATGTTCATGACAGTAGTTACTTAGATGGGAAGAAATGGCAAAGTGTACGCCTGCCTTTTTGCATGCTTTCTGCCATGCTCCTACGATGTCTATCTTCGGCCCCATATTTACGGAGTTCCAAGGTTGGTGGCTTGAATCGTATAAGTCGAAGTTATCGTGATGAACGGCCATTACACCGATAAACTTGGCGCCAACCTCTTTGTAGAAGGCTGCCAATGAGTCGGCATTGAACTTGTCGGCTTTCCACATAGGTATAAAATCTTTGTAGCCGAATTTGGAAGGGTGTCCGTAAGTTTTCAAATGATGTTGGTATACCTTAGGCGCATGTGCTCTGTAACCCAATATGGGATATTTGCGTAATGCGGAGTCTGGTTCCTGATACCAATACATCCATCGGCCGTAATGTCCGTCATAACCCGGAATAGAGTTGATACCCCAGTGCATATAGATACCGAATTTGGCATCACGAAACCACTCGGGACATTGATAGTGCGCCGCAATAGAGGCATCGGTAGGTTTTATTGGTCCCGGCGCGATGTTGAATTTGAAAGTTGTTGCGCTTGGGTTGATAAGGGCGTCTTGACCGAAGTCATCATGCTGTGCTTGGACAGTAAGGGTGTAGCATGAGAGGATGAATAGTAAGATTTTAATATTCATGGTAGCAGTTTTGTCTGTGGATTTGGTATCTTTTTTGTAAAAGAGAAGGTATATGACTATATAATCTTAATTTGGCTATATAATAATATACCTTCACCTAAATCAGATTATTTGAAATTATTTATACCGTGCTGTATCCCACCATACACGAACGGAAAGACCATCGCCTTTGCCGCCGTTTAAGGTCGGGTCTGTTGCGTATTCTTTATTATTGCTTAATTCGTTGTCTACGTACCGCAGCTTTTTGATAAATTCATTATTTGCCGGATTAATCGTAGGTTCCAGACTTTGTTTAACAGGATTAAGCTTAGGATATCCGGTACGGCGGAATTCAGCCCATGCCTCTTCTGAATTAGGATATATTCCTATCCATTTCTGTGTGATAATTTTCTCTAATTTTATTTCAAAATCATCAGCGTTGTTCCAAGCTACTTGTCCGGTTGTAATGTACGTGTTGTCATCGGTTGTGGAGTAGGACCCTTCAGGAGCTAATGCTCTCATTTCTTCAAATGAAGCACGGATCCCCTCTTCATAGTTTGCCTGAGCATCTCCTGCCCCTTGCCAACCTCGTAAGGCGGCTTCAGCTTTTAGGAAACATACTTCAGAATAATTCATTAATCCTAATGGGGTAAAGTTGGCGTCTGTATTGGGTTTTGCAACATTAGAACCTTTTGCGGCAGAATTCCAATCGTATCCCCACATATATCCCCAAATACAGGAGTTATGACTATTATCATATTCGGGTAGCGAAAGGTCTGTAACAGGCAGTCCATTGGGTACTCCTCGATATTGTACTGCGTCCGCTTCTCCTTTTACCCACGCTCCGCTTTGAGACAGAATTAAGGTGAGACGCGGATCGGTCACCGTACCATAGCTTGTAAGCATGTCAACCATCGTTTTACTGGCTCGGGATTCATCGACAACCAAACTGCGTAATAACGGGTTTGCCCAGCGATTCGGTTGTGGCGGGGTTACACCGGCATTGTCACTGTTGGAGGCTATAAGGGATTCCTTTAAGGCAGCCTCTCCTTCGGCTTTAGCTTTATCGGGATCAATGAATGAGAGACGCATGGCGGCACGTAAACGTAAGGAGTTGGCTAACTTGATCCATTTGTCTACATCACCTTGGTAAATTAAGTCCTCAGTATTATATTGGAGTTGATTACTCTTTTTCTGTTTTAGTTCTGTGACGGCTTCGGTCAGTTCCCTAAAAACGTCATAATAGATATCTTTCTGGCTATCGTAAGGGATGAGCGTTTCTCCTCTTCCCGCTTTGAAATAGGGAATGTCCCCGAAAGTATCTGTCATCCTTATAGTGCTAATAGCTAAGTTGATACGCATGATTTGATACATGTCGTTGTATTCCGGATGATTTTCTAATGTGGGCTCTATTTCACGGATTCTTTTGACCATTTGTTGGTAATAAGGCGTCCAAAGTCCGCGTTCGGCCCATGAAGTGTTAAATACATAATTGCCAGAGGTGAAAGAGCTGCTTGTATTAGCTAGATATTGGCAATACAGGAAAGAATATAACAGAGCGGCTCTCTGGTAATCGCCATAGACAATGTGGAAACCATGATATTGCATATTGGGCAGTGACAGGCTGGGAGATATTTCATTGACTGCCATTGGGTCTTTGTTCATTTCTTCAAATCCGCTTGTACAACTACTGATGGTAATGGCGGAAAGTAGTGTGATTAGAATCTTATGTAATTTCATAATAATATTTATTTAGAATTTTACGTTAAGTGAGAAACCTACTGTTCTTGTTGACGGAAGAGCGGCAAGTTCGAAAGCTTGGAATACGTCTTGGCTGTTTTGTGCAAACTCGGCATTTACGGGAGCGGCCTTGTAAATATTGAATAAGTCACGTCCCACGATGGAAACTTTTACATTGGTTATCGGAGTGTTTCTGAACCAGATTTTTGGCAGTGTATAGCCGATAGAGAGTTCGCGCAGTTTTACGTATGTGGCATCGTGTAAAAACTCTTCTCCTACAGGATAAGTTCCGGCGATAGTAGCATAATATTCTTGAGCAGTTACCTGCTTGGTGTTTTCCAGTCCGGTTGATTCGACAATACCGTTTACTACCATACCGTCACGTCCACTCAATGTTCTCTTGGAGTTACCGGCACCGGTAGCATAAGCATCGGTCATTGAGAGGAATTGGCCGCCGTATCTTACGTCTATAAGAGCGCTGAATACAATGTCTTTCCAAGATAGTGTGGTACCAAAGGAGCCTGTCCATTCAGGCATCATATTACCGATGACCTTTTCGGATTTAGTGTCAATGAGAGGCAGACCGTTGTCTCCTACCAAGATGCGTCCATCTTCATTTCTTTTGTATGCAGTGGATACAATATCGCCAAATTTTCCACCTTCATCAATGACAACCTTTCCTACACGTACATTGGTGGTGAGCGGGAATACATAGCGTTTGTTCTTTTCATCCAGCTCTACATTGCGAGTTGTATTTTTACCCCAATTCAAAGTCACGTCCCAACGCCAGTCTTTGGTTTGGATAGGAGTACCGGTTACCATTAATTCCACACCTTTACTTTCCATTTTTCCTGCATTGATTTTCTTGCTGGCATATCCGGAGGAACCGGGAACAGTCATTGACAGAATTTGGTCGGTTGTGGTAGAACGATAATAAGTAAAGTCAATGCCCAGGCGGTTATTGAACATGCGGTAGTCTACACCTACTTCCCATGATAAAGTTTTCTCGGGTTTAAGGTCGGCCAATGGATATGTGTTAGAGCTACTTCCTACTGTATGGTTACCTAACGCTTCCAGAGTATATACGTTATAGAGCGCATAGGGGGCTGTGTCGTTGCCGACCTGTGCAATAGAACCACGTACTTTTAAAAAGTATTCTTTGGGCAGTTCAAATATGTCGGACAGAATTCCGCTTAAACTTGCAGACGGGTAGAAATAAGACCAATTGGATGAAGGCAAGGTGGAAGACCAGTCATTACGCGCTGTAACATCAAGGAAGGCATATCCTTTATATCCCAAAGTAGCATTTCCTAAAACCGAGTTGATGCGTTTCGATGAAAAGTCCTGAATAGCCAGTTTGCTTTCACCGTTACTTAATGCTACAAAATTGGGAATGATTGCTTTACCGCTTTCACCGGCTAAAGATTTAAATTTGTTGTAGTTGGTGGCAATCCCCACATTGGCTGTTAAGGAGAAATCTTTAAATCGTTTGTCAAAGTTCAGCATCAGGTCTGCGTTTAATTCTTCGCTTGCGGTGTTGGTAACGGTCATTAAGTCTTTAGGACTTTCCGCTTTTGCATGATAAGGCATATAGGTTTCTACGTTGTCTGAAATTCTATCTAAACCGATTCGTCCGGTTATTTTCAGCCAATCGGTGATATTACCTACTACGGTTACCTGGCCTTGGAACCTGTCTCTGTTCAATTCGTTTCCATTTCCGTTTGCAATAAGTCCGTATGGATTTCTGTATTCGGTATCTTCTCCATGCCAGTTCACAACATAACCGTCAATACCTACCGGGTTTTGTAAGTCTTGTAAACGGATATTCCGTGGTAAACGGATCAAATGTGACCATACACCGGTATAGAAAGTTTCCGGACGGTTTTTTACTTTTTCACGGAAATAAGATACTTTACCGCCAATGGTCAGATATTTGTTTTTGATTTCCACATTTAAGTTATAATTCTGTTTATTCATGGATTCATTGGGCAGAATACCTTGGTTACGGGTGTCGGTGAAAGAGAAACGCGCATTCATTTTCTCGTTGCCGCCGGTTGCGCTGACTGAGTTTACATAGTTTAAAGCTGTGCGGAAGAAATCATCAATGATGTTTTTCTGAGGTAACATGGCGTATTCTTTGTAGGACTCATCTCCATAAAGTTCTTTACGCCAGTTGGGAATCATTTGTCCTGTCATCTTGGGACCCCATGAACCACTGGCTTCCAGTGCATATTGTCCATTGGTACCCTGGCCATATACATCTTGGAATTCGTACGAGTCGTAGGCTTTACTCATAGAAACGTAGCCATTATATTCCAACTGCAATTTTCCTTCCTTACCCTTTTTGGTAGTGATGACAATTGCACCATTTTGTGCCCTTGAACCATAAAGAGCGGCAGCATTGGCACCTTTTAATACTGAAATACTTTCGATATCATCAGGGTTGATGTCGGCAGCTCCGGAAGAATATGAGAACTGTGTATTGCTGTTGGAATTATCCAGAACAGGTAGTCCGTCAACTACCCAAAGCGGTGTGTTATTACCGCTTAAAGAGTTCAGACCACGGAGCACAATACGAGTTGGCCCACCTACACCACTGCCGGATTGCGATATCTGTACGCCGGCTACCTTACCTTGCAGTAGGTTTGAAACACTGGTAGAACGGTTCTCTGAGAAAACGTCTGTTTTTACTTCTTGCATGGCATATCCTAATGCTTTCTTTTCTCGTTTAATACCTAATGCCGTTACGACGACTTCAGAAAGCATTTCGCTATCTTCTTTTAATGTAATGGAAAAATTGGTTTTTTTGTTGATACTGATTTCTTGTTTCTCATATCCAATGAATGAGATAATAAGTTTACCATTCTCCGGAGCATCTAATTTGAAAGCTCCGTCAATGTCTGTTATTGTTCCAAGAGTGGTTCCTTCCACTGAAACATTGGCACCAATAATGGATTCTCCGTTTACATCTTTCACTGTACCTGTAATGGTTCTTCGTTGCTCTTGCGCAAAGGCAACGAAACAGATGAAAGACATCATTGTTACAAAAAGTAATCTAATGTGTTTTTTCATACGACTTTGTTTTTAAGTTAAACAATAAGGAATTTAAAGTATTATAATCTGTCTTATATAGACAATCTTGAATAAGTATGCATGTTATATATATTTGATTTAAATGCAAATGTATTAATATTGCGGTAGATATTATTAAAATATATTAATTATTTGCAACGGTATATGCTATTTTTGTATTCTACCTGTATAGAGTGCAGGCCTGTCTCTCATTTCCCGTATTTCCCACGTCCCATTGAAGCTATCGTATAAGATAGAGGAATCCTTTCTTTTGTTTTCATACACTTTACCGTTTATAACAGGCCTGTTTTTTCCATAGCTGAATGTCGATTGTGTTTTACGGTTCCAAATATACAGACTTGCCGGACGCTTGGTATTCAGCTCCGCTTCAATCTTCCAGTCACCGCATTGAAAACTGTTATTGCCGGAACGTTCTATATTTACAATTCGGTTTTCGTTCGCTTCCACTTGAATAATAGTAAGTATACGATTGGCCTTACCGGGTTCATAACTGGCTGTCAACGACCAGGGAGCGGTAAAGTCTTCACCGCGGACACCTATTTTCCTGTTTGGCTCGGCGACAAACTTATCCGTTTGGCTGATAGTACATTTTTGTTCGCTGAACAAGCGGGCGACAGAAATATATTTGTCTTTTTTGTTACGGGTTGTCAACGTTGATGTTGTTTCGTCTATCTGGAATTTTACCGGACTGTGCAACAGCCAATCCCAACTTACCGCTTTAGTTGCTTCCAATTCGTCGTAGATAACCACGATGTTGGGGTGCAACAGGAAGATATGGCGGCGATACTTCTTCAGGGGAGTTTCTCCGAAACCGTTTTCCCGTGACTGTTCAAGATTGTGGCCGGCAAAGTTCTTTTGCCACATGGGGTATTCACTGATGCCGCAATAGGCGTTGGAAGCATCTCCCAAGGCATAGGAGACATGCTCCCCGTTGAACATGCGTACAATGTTTCCATACGCACGTGTGGTGAACGGTTGTCCGATGCCATCTATTAATAAGGTGTTGTGGGCGCGTGTATGGCGGTAAGACAACAGGTTATGCGGGTCGGAGAAGTTCATATAATGACCTACCGCATGGTAAATGGCTTTTCCGCCATAGTGCAAGTTGAAAGCATTCTGGTTGGAGTGCGTGTGGCTGCCGGAACCGAACGGACTGGAACGGAAGCTGAGACTGATGTTATGTTTATAGTCCTTCAAATCGCTGTTGGCTATCATTTCACCGGTATCTTTGAACCATACGGCTTTGGGAGCATCTGTCGGTAATTCGGCTTGTCGGGGACGCTGTTTGCCGCATGCCATACGGTAGAGGCGCGTTTCTGATTCAGTTTTATAACGGTTGTTGATAGACGAATACCAGGCGGCGTACGGGTCCTCGGTAGTGCGTGCCATGAAATCGGCAAAAGCACTGCGGATGCGCAGGGGCTTGCCGTTATTTTTTTCGTGTCCGTCGCCGAACCCCGCACTCAATGCCCGGGGTTGCCAGCTATACAGCATACCGATGCCGGCATTTTTATACCAGGGATGTTGCATGAAATCTGTTTTTGTCAGATAGCCGAACAGGGCGGGTACATAAGATAGGGTAACGGCATTGGCGCTGAAATAACTTGTTCCGTTATGCCATGAACCGTCGCGGTTGAAACCGGAGGCCGGGGCGCGTGCCGTCCAAAGTTCGTAGCTGTATTCCAGATATTCTTTGGCAAGCGGATATTTGTCGTACATCACCAATGCGGCTTGCATGAAGTGGCGGAATGCGAATTGCCAGAAATGATTGTCGAAGATATGAGTTTCTTCATTTTCCAGAATATGGCTCTTATAATAGAGTGACAGTACATCCATAATGATACTTTCTATCTGTTTACGCTCTTGTGAACTGAAGCGGTCGTAACAATTCTCATAGGTACATGCCAATGTGTAAATCAATTCTCCGGCATTGAAATCATTGCCGATAACTTTCTTGTCAGGTTCTACGGCCAACAGGCAGCGTACGTTTTGTACCATTTTTTCTGCGTATACATCCAATTGCAGCATTTGATAGGCAGTATTCAGATTATCACATTCGACCGCCATACGGGTGATTTGTCTGTATGGTTTGGTATCGTTGGCATAGTTTGAACCGAGCGCATTGCGCGAGTCGGTAATCATGTTCTCGAACTCCGGATGTGAACGTACTTTCCTGCGCGCTTTCTCCAGATTGTCGTTCAGGAAACAATAGATGCGGGGATACGCTTGAGGGATGCTACTCAAAAAAACATTGGCTTCGGGTGTGACGAATCGGGGTATGTCATCGGTTACGGTAAAACTGTATGTCTTGCTCCAGGAAAACTCTTTACCTTCTTTGCTTACCGAACGCACACGCCAGTACCATGTACCGTTTTCCAATACTTTGTGCGGATTGAACATACACCAGGGCTTGGGTTGGGACAGCACGGTACTTGCATCCGAGAAGTCTTTGCTTCTTGATAGATTGAATTGCAGGAAATCCGATTGCTTGACGCTTTTTGGAACCAGCAGTGGCGAAGGGTTTATATATAAAGTATGTTCTTGTTGCGGATACGGCGTTTCGCGTTCATTCTCGTGGATACGCTGGATGTTTTCAGCCTGAATAGAAAGCGGTATCAGGCAGAATATCAAGAAGAGTAAGAGTTGTTTTTTCATGTTGGATAGTTATTTGTATAAAAACTGTTTTTATTAGGTTTGTTATTTATTTCTTTTCAACACAGATAGTTGTTGCCTTTCCTTCATTCTTTTTCCGGTCGAGTGATACAATCTTGAAAATCAGAAAATCGGTAGTTTTAAGTTCTGACGAGGTATATTTGTATGACGGTTGCTTCACGCCGGTTGCTATCAGTTCGTAATCGGGATTGTTGCCGCGAGTACGGTATACGGCATAGGCGGCAGCATCTTTGGCAGGTTTCCATTGAAGGGAAACGGTATCTTCGTTGAAACCGGCTGTCAAATCCTGTGGGGCTGCCGTTACAGTGTGTTGCGGCACATTACTTATTGTATATGTTTGGTTGGCTTTTGTCGGGAATGATATTTTGTCCTTACCAAGCGATTTGTATCTTATCATTTTACCGGTGGTATCTTTCAGTTCTGCACATGCAATGCCGGGGTATTTCAAGACACAAGTGTTATTCTGTTTTGACAACACTTTGGCTTCTGTGAGCCGTCCTTCCTTCCAACTGGCGGATACTTCGAAGTTGCCGCGTGCAGTAAGCCCTTTGTATGAACCGTCTCTCCATGCATCGGGTAATGCAGGCAGTATATGTATATATCCTTCATGGCTTTGCAACAACATTTCCGCAATGCCGGCCGTCCCGCCAAAGTTGGCGTCAATTTGAAAAGGTGAACGCAGTACGGCAAGGCAGGTTGCCCAAAGATTTTCGCGAATACCGTTTGTCAGCAAGGCAGCTACGAGATCATGTGCACGGTTACCTTCTTTGGCACGTGCCCAAAGATTTATCTTATGGGCCATAGACCAACCGGTAGAAACATCGCCGCGACGGTTGAGCGTTACTTTAGCGGCATCGAGCCATGCGGGAGTATTCTCATTTATCAGTGTGCCCGGATAAAGACCGATAAGTTGTGATAGGTGACGGTGATGCTGTTCCAGTACGATATCGCCATAGTACTTTTCTTCACGGTATTCTTTTATCTGACCGGAGTTCCCTATTTGTACGGGGTCTAAACGCTTACTCTGTTCTTTAAAGAGACGGATATTTTCGTTATGCTCGCCCAACAGGTTTGCGGCACGAATGGCATCTTGATGGTTTTCATATATCATCTGCTGGTCGAAAGCGCAACCGATAGTGGGATAGGGACGGTTAGTGGCTTTAGCATATTGCTCGGGTGAAGCAGAAGGGTTGGCAAGTAAAAGACCGAGCGTATCGGTAGTAACCTTACTCAGAAAATCGGCTACTCCCAGTATGGCAGGATAGGATGTCTCTTTTAGGATTTGTTTGTCATTGGTGAAAGCGTAATAATCCCAAAAAAGTTTTGAGGTGAAAGCTGCCATGCCGGGACCGGAGTGTCCGCCGGGCATTCCTACCATATAGGCTCCCGCTCCTGTACCCATAGTCCAGCCATTGCCACCGGGTTCGTCAGAGAAATGCTGCGGGTGGTGTATTTTGATATACTTTGATGCAAATTGTTCGGCCATAGGTTTATAAGCCTTATGGTAATCGGAATAACTCTCAAACAGTTCGGTCAAATTGGTGTTGAAAGCAGGCCAATAGTTCATTTGTATGTTGATGTTGTGGGTATAGTTACCGTTCCAGGGGGCCAGCTCGTACTGGTTCCATACGCCTTGCAAAGTGGGTGGGAGAGCACCTTTGCGGGCACTGCTGATAAGCAGATAACGTCCGTAATGAAAAAACAACTCTTCCAGATACGTATCTTGCTTTCCGGCCTTGTATGCAGCCAACAGGCGGTCGGTGGGAAGATAGCTTTTGGGGCCGATATTCAGTTGCACCCTTTCGGTAAGCGAGGAGAAGTCGTTAATGTGAGTGGTACGCAGTTGGCTATATCCTTTCTGGGTGGCTTTTATAAGGCGTTGGGATATTTCTGTGTGCGGGTCGGGATATCCTTTCAGCTTTTCGGCAGGTTTATTGGCAAATACTTGAGGCGATAATCGGTAGTTGGTTCCTAAAGCCAAGAGTATAACGGCCGAATCGGCATTCTCCACTCGGATAGTACCATGGTCTGCGTTAGAGTCGTTCCAAGCGGACATACTGCCATTTATGGGAATCACTTTGACTTGCGCTTCATAAATCAGTTTCAGATATTCGGTTTTTCCTCTCAGCGTAATCATGTCATCTTTAGCGAACACCTTACCTTCACGTCCGTTATAGCTGAAGCGGGTTTGCGTGGGACCGCTCAAGTAACCTATGGTCATGGTATCCGTACGTTGCAGAGGTCCGAAAGGTACTAAATGTGCGATTTGCGGGCGAACGGTAAAAGTGAGGCTTCCGGGTTTGTCGGCGGTCAGCTTGATGACCAGTACATTGTCCGGATAACTCATGAAATATTCGCGGTGGTATTTTACGCCTTGGTATTGGTAACTGACTTCGGCGATACCTTTGTTTAAGTTCAGGCTGCGACGGTAATCGCTTCGGAGGTCATGGAAAAAGTCCAGGTATAAATCACCGAATGACGTTTGTGTTTCGGCCCCCCAAAGTCCCCGTATATATAAAGTTTTATCTGTCAGTTGCAATCTTTCGGTACTTGTACCGCCAAAGATACTGGCTCCCATATAACCGTTTCCGATGGGTAGCGACCAACGTTCCCAATCTATATCTATGGGACGTTCCGATTCATTGGCGGGAATCAGGCCGCCTTTGTTGCTTGCAGGTTCGTCGTACCAAAGTTCATAATCGGAGGTCAAACGTTTTATGTTTTCATGTTGTGCCTGTACATTGATTATATAAAAGAGGCATAATAGAACGATTAAAAGTTTCTTTCTGTTTTTCATATATGTATTCTTGCCTTTTTGTTCAAAGCAAATATAGGCAAGCAAATACTTTTCGGCTTATAGTGGCGTGTAATAAAAAGTAAGGCAGGTATAAACCTGTCTCACTTTTGTCGAATTGTATTTTAATTCTGTCCGAATAGTTACTTTCCGTACTCTGACGGCAGGCAACCGAAGTATTTTTTAAAGCTGGTGGCAAAGTACGATGGGGTATTAAAACCTACCATTCCGCTGATTTCTGCTACTGTGTACCTTCCTTCTTTCAGCAGCTTGCATGCCCGGTTGAAACGTACCTTACGAATGAAGTCATTGGTCGGTTCGCCTGTCAGCGCTTTCATCTTGATATGCAGGTTGGAACGACTCATGCACATTTCACGGGCAAATTCATCTGTGGAGAACTCTACATTATCTATATTTCGTTCCACTATTTCTATTGCTCTCTTTAATAACTCCTCGTCCAGCGGGTTGAGCGCCACTTTTTCCGGTTCCACTTCCAATGAGTTGGAATAATGCTCAATAGCCCGATACCGGGTACGGAACAGGTTCCTGATTTTCGCAACAATCACTGCCATTGAGAAAGGTTTGGGAATGTAATCGTCCGCACCCACTTGCAAGCCCTCCAATTGCTCTTTCAAATCGGTTTTGGCAGACAGGATAATAATAGGTATATGGCAGGTACGCAGGTTTTGTTTGATTTGTTTGCATAACTGTAAGCCGTCCATAACGGGCATCATGACGTCGGTCAGTATAAGGTCTATCTCTTGTTCTTTCACGATGGATAACGCCTCTTCACCGTTTTCTGCTGTCAGGATGTGATAGCTGTTACCTAACTCTTCGCAGAGGTACTGCCGGATGTCCGTATTATCTTCTACAATCAGGATATTTTCTTTACGTTGCCTGTCTGCTTCCGTTGTTTCCTCTGTCACTTCCTTTACTTCCGTATCGATTACATACATATTCCGGTCGTTGGTGGTATACATTCTCTGTTCTTCTATGGGGTCTGATGCGGATTGCTTCTCTTCCGGAAGATAGGCCGATTCTTCTGTGGGCAGATAGACGGAGAAAGTGCTTCCTGCCCCTTCTTCGCTTTCCAGTTCGATTCGTCCATGGTGCAAGTCTGCAAGTCGCTGTACCAATGATAATCCGATACCGCTGCCCAAATGCTCATTATCTATTTGATAAAAGCGTTCGAATATTTTTCCCTGTTTGTCGATGGGAATACCGTTTCCTGTATCTTTTACCCGGAGAAGCAGTTCATGGTTCTCTTCCTGCAATGTAACAGTGACGCTTTTGCCCTCACCGGTATATTTGAAGGCGTTGGAAAGCAGGTTGTTTACAATCAGTTCCATATAATCCGGATCGCAGAGAATCTCGCGTCCCTCGACATTGGAGTTGAAGTTATAGGATATTCGCTTGCGTTGCGCCAAACGGTCGTAGAATAAAAAGTTCTTTTCGATAACATCGTGTATCGGGGTGAGTCTTACTTTAAGATTGAACACGCCTAATTCGGCACGCCGATAGTCCATCAGCTGATTCACCAGGTGTAGTAGCCGGTTGGTATTCTTCTGGACATGTTCCAATTGCTTGTGCAGCCATCGGTCGCTTACTCTATCCAGCATTTCCTGTACCGGAGCGAGAATCAGAGTGAGCGGAGTACGCAATTCATGGGAAATGTTGATAAAGAAACGCAGTTTCATTTCATTCATTTCTTTTTGCCGCTCACTGTCCACGCGTTCCATTTGCAGTTTGGCTTCCATACTTTTGCGCATCCAGAAGTAACGGAAGACGAAAATGGCGATGGAGATAAAGGCGATGATGAATAACAGGATAGCCCACCATGTTTTATACCAAACGGGCAATACCGTGATTTCCAGTTCTGTCGGTATTTCATTCCATTTCCCGTCACTGTTGGCTGCTTTTACAAGGAAACGGTAGGTTCCTGCCGGCAGGTTGGAGTAAGATACCGTACGCAAGATATTGGAGTAGTACCACTCTTTGTCATAGCCTTGCAGCATATAGGCAAACGTATTATGATTACCTGATATGTAGTTCGATACCACGAAATCCAGTGAAAACATGGATTGCTTGCTCGATAGTGTGATGCTTTTCGTATCGCTGATGTCTTTCTTCAATATGCCGGTATCGTCATCGGGAAATACTGTTTGATTGAACAGGTGCAATCGGGTGATTACAACCGGTGGAGTGTACGGATTGTCTACTATCTGTTCCGGATGAAATGTAGTGACGCCGTTGATGCCGCCGAAATACATTTGGCCGTCTGATGCTTGGTAGTAGGCATTATTCGTAAATTGGTTGCTTTGAAGCCCGTCATTGTCCGTATAGTTACGGAATTTTTCAGCTTCGGGCTGAAAACAGCTCAGGCCTTTGTTCGTGCTTAGCCACAGTCTGCCGGATGCATCTTCCAAGATTCCGTGTATCACGTTGTTGGGCAGTCCGTCAGCGGTGGTATACTGTTTATACTCCTTTGTGCTGTCGTCAAAACGGTAGAGCCCGTTTCGCGCTCCTATCCAGAAAATTCCGTTCCGTGCTTCGTATATGGCGTTGACTGCCTTGCGCCGTACCGGAAAACTGTCCGGGAGTATAGGGCAGACTAATAGTCCGTTATTGTCTTCCGTGTACACGTTCAGTCCTGTTTCGCTGCCCAGCCAAAGGCGTTGTTTACTGTCACGTAATATGTATGTAAATTGTTCCTGCTCCAAAGGGTGGCCGTTACTTTGGAGAGTTACGCGGGTAAATGTTTTCTGCCGGGTGTCAAAACGTAAAAGAACCGTCATGCCGGTCAGCCATAAGTCACCGTTGGCGGCCGGCCGGATGTCGTATACGTTTCTTGTATTTCTACTGTTAAACGTTTCGATATGGCCGGAATTCCGGTGCAGAATACTGAGCCCGCCGGTATGGGTTCCGATATAGACCAGATTCTGCGCTTCATCTATATGTATGGCTTTTACGTCATTGGAAGCGAGGCCGTCTTTCTGTGTATAATGTGTGAATTTTTGCGTTTGCGGGTTGTAATAGTTCAGACCGCCGTTATTGGTACCTATCCAGATACCTTTTTGTGCGTCTTCTTTGATACAGCCTATGGTATTGCTGTTTAACGAATTTTCTTTTGCAACGGATTGTATGTTATGAAAGCGGTTCTTCAACGGATGGTAATAGTTTAATCCGCCATAATAGGTTCCTAACCACATTCCTCCTTGAGTGTCCATGAAAATGTCACGGACGGATGTTTGCGAAAGGCTTCCGCTGACCTCTGAATTGCTGGTATAGCTGTTAAAGGAGTCGGTAGCCTCGTTATAGATATTCAGAGAATTGATAGTGCCTATCCACAAAACATTTTGCGAGTCGAGTATCAGTGAACGGATATAATTGGAACTGATAGTTCCTTTCTTTCCGGGGATGTGGGTATAATTGATTGCTTCTTTTGTCCGGGGATTGATTTTGTATAATCCGTTTCCTTCTGTGCCTACCCATAGGCAGACCGGGGATTGCTGTAAAATAGAGAGTATTTGTTTTCCTTTCAGCTTCTCCGGCATGACATTTTCGAGCGTGTTGCGGGAGATTGAGTAGACGAACATTCCTTCATAACTTCCGATGTATATATTGTCTCCTTGTCTGCTGATAGCGGTAGGTGATATGGATAGAAGCGAAGGGTGCAGCGGGGTATCGGAAAATCGGCGGGTTCCGGTATCGAACCGCAAAAGATTCTCGTCTTTGCCTGCGAATAGGAGCAACTGATTTTCATTGATTTCCACCATACCGTTGATTGGGGTATTGGCTTTATTCTTCGGGTAGGTGTAATTGTAGAATTTATCTTGTGTTGCGTCATAGAGCGATAAGCCTTCCTGCGTACCTATCCATATATTTCCTTGTGAATCGCTCATGCACGCTCTGGTTATATCGCTTCCGATACTGTATGGATTCTGCTCGTCATGTTGATATACGGTAAAATCATAACCGTCGTACTTGTTCAGACCGTCATGGGTGGCAAACCACATATTGCCCTGTTTATCTTGGGTTATGTCAAAAATAGTATTCTGTGATAACCCTTCATTCACTCCGATATGCACAAAACTGATATGTTCCGCAGGCTGTGCATGAAGCGGTGATAACAATGCAATAATGGTTGCTATAAGGAAGGTGAAGTACTTTGTCATATTTTGTTTTTCTAAGTTTTTTGTATGGATATCTTGTTACGACTTGATATATTCCGAAGGCAGACAGCCGAAATACTTCTTAAAGCTCGTTGAGAAATAAGAAGGAGTATTGAAACCTACCATTGCGCTGATTTCAGCTACTGTATACCGTTCCTCTTTAAGCAGTTTGCATGCCCGGTTGAAACGGATTTTACGTATGAAGTCATTTGTTGTGTCTCCGGTGAGCGCCTTTAACTTTAGATGCAGGTTGGAACGGCTCATACATATTTCGCGGGCAAAATCATCGGTGGAAAATTCCACGTCATCCATGTGTTTCTCAACAATGGCTACCGCTTTTTTCAGCAGTTCTTCGTCCATTACGTTGAGTGCCACTTTCTCCGGCTCTACTTCCAAAGAGTTGGAGTAATGCTCGATAGCCCGGTAACGCGTGCGGAACAGGTTTCTGATTTTCGTGGTAATCACCGCCATCGAGAAAGGTTTGGGGATATAATCGTCCGCACCTACCTGCAATCCTTCCAGTTGCTCTTTCAAATCCGCTTTGGCGGACAGTATGATGATAGGTATATGACAGGTGCGCAGGTTCTGCTTAATCTGTTTGCACAGTTGCAAGCCGTCCATAACGGGCATCATGACATCCGTAAGAATCAAGTCCGCCTCTTGCTCCTTCATGAGCGCCAATGCTTCCTCTCCGTTACCCGCTTCCGATATGTGGTAACTTTTTCCCAACTCATCACTCAGATATCGACGAATATCGAGATTGTCTTCTACGATGAGTATCTTTTCTTTCCGTGTTCCGTTACTCTCTGCCGTTTCTTCTTTTATTACTTCTTTTTCATCTTCCGTGTCAACGATGTACATATCCTGATTGTTGGTGGTGTACACCTGTTGTTCCCCGATGGCGTTTGTCCGGGTTGCTATTTCTTCCGGTCGATATGCCGTTTCTTCTGTCGGCAGATAAATGGAGAAGGCGCTTCCTTCACCTTCCCGGCTTTCCAGCTCGATTCGCCCGTGATGCAAGTCTACAAGGCGTTGTACCAATGATAAGCCTATTCCGCTTCCCATGTGTTCGTTGTCCGCTTGATAGAAACGTTCGAATATCTTAGCTTGCTTGTCGATGGGTATTCCGTTTCCGGTATCTCTTACTTGCAGCAGCAGTTCCTTACCGGTTTCCCTCAGTACCACTGTAATGCTTTTTCCCTCATCGGTGTATTTGAACGCGTTCGATAGCAGGTTGTTGACAATCAGTTCCAGATAGTTGGGGTCGCAAAGGATTTCTTTTCCCTCTACCTCTGAAGAAAGGTTATAGGCTATTCTTTTCCTTTGAGCCAGCCGGTCGTAGAATAAGAAGTCTTTTTCAATGACTTTGTGAATCGGGTTACGTCTGACCTTGAGATTGAATACTCCCAACTCGGCACGCCGGTAGTCCATCAGCTGATTCACCAGATGCAGCAGCCGGTTGGTGTTTTTTTGTACATGTTCCAGTTGCTTGTGCAGCCATCTGTCACTTACCTTATCCATCATTTCCTGTACGGGGGCGAGTATCAGGGTCAGTGGCGTGCGCAGTTCGTGCGAAATGTTGATGAAGAAACGGAGCTTCATTTCGTTCACTTCTTTCTGTCTCTCTTTATCCACCCGTTCCATTTGGAGCTCGGCCTGCATACTTTTACGCATCCAGAAGTAGCGGAATATGAATATTGTAACCGCGATGAAAGCCGCGATGAACATCAGCACGGCCCACCATGTTTTATACCATACCGGTAATACGGTGATTTCCAGTTCGGTCGGTTTCTCGTTCCATTTACCGTCACTGTTGGCGGCTTTCACCAGAAAGCGGTATGTCCCTGCCGGCAGGTTGGAGTAGGACACGGTACGTTGATTGTCTGTGTAATACCATTCTTTGTCATATCCTTGCAGCATATAGGCGAAAGTATTGTGTTGGCCTGATATGTAGTTGGGCGCTACGAAGTCCAGTGAGAACATGGATTGTCTCGCGGTAAGGGTTATGCTGCGGGTTTCCCGGATATTGGTTTTCAGTATGCGTGTACCGTCACCCGGTGTAACTTTCTTGTTGAAAAGCCGCAGGTGAGTGATGATGACCGGAGGAGTATACGGATTGTCTACGATTTCTTCCGGTTGAAAGGCCGTGATGCCTTTGATTCCGCCAAAGTACATCTTTCCATTGGCGGTACGGCAGTAGGCGGATGCTGTAAACTGGTTGCTTTGCAATCCGTCGTTGCTTGTGAAATTACGGAACCTTTCAGTCTTGGGCTGGAAACAGCTCAATCCTTTATCCGTGCTTATCCACAGCTTTCCTTCAAAGTCTTCCGATATGCCGAATACGACATTGTTAGGTAACCCTTCTTCAGTAGTGTATTGTTTACTTGTTTTATCCGTTTCATCAAAGCGGTAAATACCGTTACGGGTACCAATCCAAAAGATACCGTTGCTTCCCTCGTATATGCAGTTGATAAAACGATGATTAAGCGGGGAGTCCGAAGACAGTACGGGAATGCTTTGCAATTCGTTTCCGTCTTGTGTATAGACGATGAGGCCTGTCTCGCTTCCGAACCAGAGGCGCTGCTTGCTGTCCTTGAATACGGTGGTGATTCGCGTACTTTTAAACGGTCGGCCGTTCTTTTCGGTAGTAACGGGAGTGAATGTCTTCAGCGCGGGATTAAAACGTACCACCCCTCCCAATGTTCCTACCCAATATTCACCATTACCGATGGGTACGATGGCATAGATGCTTTTTGTGGCAATGCCCGACGGATACGGGATGGTAAAGGTTTCGATGCGGCCGGTGTTGCGGTGTAACACACTGATTCCGCCGGCATGTACACCGATATAGACTTTGTTCTGTTGCTCATCCACATAGATTGTCTTTACGTCATCAGACCCCAGGCCGTCTTTCTGAGTATAGTGGGTAAATGTATTGGTTTTGGAATTATAGAAGTTGACGCCGCCGCTGTTTGTACCGATCCATAAATTACTTCCCTCATCCTCTACTATGCAGTTTATTATGTTGTTGTTTAAAGAATTACGGTTGGGAACAGACTGTATCTTTTGAAAGCGGTTCTTCAACGGGTGGTAATAATTCAGACCGCCGAAAAAGGTTCCCAGCCATACTCCGCCTTGCGAATCGGTGAATATGCTGCGAATGGAAGTCTGCGACAGACTGCCTTTTCTCAGAGGGTTGCTCTTGTATATCGAAAACGAATCGGTTTCCTTTTGATATATGTTGAGAGAATTGATAGTGCCTACCCATAGCCTGTTTTGCGTATCCAACGAAAGCACGCGTATATAGTCTGAACTGATCGGGCGTGTGCTTCCCGGTGTTGCCGTATATTGTTTGACGTCGCCGTTCAGCGGATTTATGAGGAATAGTCCGTTACCTTCGGTACCTACCCATAACTGGGTGGGAGACTGTTGCAATACGGCGGATATGCGTTTCTCTTTAAATACCTCAGGTGCGATGCTTCCGATCGTGTTGTCCGGGACGGAGTAAGAGAACAGGCCTTCACGGCTTCCTATATAGATGTAGTCTCCCTGACGATTGACGGATGTGGGAGTGATGGTAAACAAATCGGGATTTAGCAGGGACTTGGAAAATGATTGCGTGCGGGTGCTGAACAGGATGAGCTCTTCATCCGTATAGATAAGCAACAGTTCCCCGTTGACTGTTACAATCTTATTGACAGGCATGTTTTTACCTTCTTTCGTGTATTGGAAATTTTGGAAACACTCCTTGTCGCTGTCATACAATGAAAGGCCTTCATAAGTTCCGACCCATATTCTGCCTTGGTCGTCAGTCTGTAACGAACGGACGATATCGCAGCCTAAACTTAGCGGGTCTTTTTCATTGTGCTGATATACGGTGAATGTATAACCGTCATATTTGTTCAGTCCGTTATAGGTGGCAAACCACATATTATCGTATTTGTCCTGGGCAATATCGAATACGGTGCTTTGTGACAAGCCTTCGTCCAATCCGATATGGACGAAACTGATCGGTGCGGCAGTCTGTGCGTGAAGCGGATATATGAATAGCCAAAGTAATACGGATAATATGATAGGCTTTGTCATGGTTCATTGATTGATAAGGTTTTGTAACAACAAAGGTACGAAAAAACTCTATATGAACATGCCTGCGCCGAAAAGAATAGTTGCTTTTGGTACTACGCATATTTAGAATTGAACTTTTATCTTTAAGAATTAAAGTTTGGTTCTTATGAATTAAACTTTGATTCTTATAAACTAAACTTTAATTCTAAGTATGCGCAGTAACAAAAACAACTATATCACCTTATACAGCTCTTTCCCATTGATAAGTCGCAGGTATCTCAACAATCCCTCCATGTAGTAATAATCGGCATACGAGAGCGCGCCGTCCAACTCACTGTTACGCAGTAAGTTTCCGGTGGCATGCATCAGGATGAAGTTTTTATGGGTTCCGGGTTTTGCCAGATAGGCGGGAGAAGACAGGCTTTTCAGCTGTTTTTCTCCGGCTTCAAAGTATTTCTTTCCCCGGGCGGAATAAGTGCTGAGTTCCATTAATGCGGAAGCCATAACGGCTGCCGATGCATCGCGCATCTTTGAGCGTTCGGGAGCGGAGTAATCCCAGTAAGGAATCATATCTTCGGGCATGTTGGGGTGACTTAGCAGGAAATCCGCAATCTTTTCTGCGTGTTGCAGATATTTCCGGTCACCTGTTTCGCGATACATCATCGTAAAGCCGTAGAGCCCCCAAGATTGGCCGCGAGACCAGGTGGAGTTCGCCGTGTCGTCCGAACCGTTGTTCCAATCGTACTTGCGCATGGCTCCCGTTTCCGGTTCGTAGTCCACAACATGCGGGCAGGACATGTCTTTGCGGTAATGATATTTCATGGTTTTGTCCGCATGGGAGACGGCGATATGCCTGAGTGTGGTATCGCCGGACATTTTGTAGGCTTCCATCAGTAATTCCAGGTTAATCATGTTGTCTATGATGACCGGAAAGAGCCAGTCTCGTTTTACATCCGGTTCCCACGACATGATAAGTCCTGTTTTGTACGAGTAACGCGAGGTCAGCGTTTTGGCAGAACGGAAGATGATGTGGCGGTAGGCCTTGTTTCCGGTCAGCAGATAACCGTTTCCGAAGCATGAATACATTTTGAAACCTATGTCATGGTCGAAAGCATTGTTCTGTTCTCCTTCCATCAAGGCGGTGGCTTTCTCGGCACGCGTTTTCCATGTATCTTCTCCGGTGTAGGTGTACAGATACCATAACGTACCGGGGAAGAAGCCTGCCGTCCAGTCTGTTTTGGGTTGTAATCCCCGTTGGATAGAGCGTGGAAGCAGTCCGGTTTTCATAACTTCGTTGTACATGGCTTCCGATTGTGTTTGCGCCACCGTGAAGGCATTTGCCACCCATGCGGGCACCTCCTTCACCTGAAGAGGGTGCATTTGCCGGGCTGTCAGGATACTTTGGCAACCCAGCAGGGTTAATGCCAATAGCAGTACGGGTCTTTTCATGATACGATTCGTTTTTGTTTATACGAGTGTATTTTATTCGATTATAAGATGTTTCATTTCTTCGTCTATCTCTTTTTGGAACTCTTTGATTCGGGCGTACATCTGCTCTGCGATTTCAGGATGTTGTGCTGCCATATCGTTACTTTCCTTGGGGTCGGCTTCCATGTCGAAGAGGGCAAGGCCGATGTTTCCGCCTTTGGCAATCTGTTCGCCGGGCAGTCCGTCCTTGCCGGGAGTTTTTACGATGCGGTAGCTATGCGGAACTACGCATTTCCATTTTCCGTCGCGCAGAGCTTCCACTACGCCGTTGTATACAAAGTAGAAAGGCCGGTGTCCTGTTTCCTCTCCGGTAAGGATACCCCAAGCGTCTTGTCCGTCGAATTTATTCATGCGGGGCATCTGCGATTGGGTGAGGTTTACCAATGTCGGCGTGATGTCGAGGGCGGAGAGGAACTGGTCGCTCACCTTGCCTGCGGGGATTACGCCCGGCATACGGACTATGAAAGGTACGCGCTGTCCGCCGTCGAAGGTAGTTCCTTTACCTTCACGCAGTCCGCCGTTGCTGCCGCCGTGATTACCGTAACTCAGCCACGGGCCGTTGTCGGAAGTAAACATGACAATGGTATTTTCGTCCAGCCCGTTGGCTTTCAGGGTTTTCATGATTTCGCCTACGCTCCAGTCTATTTCCATGATTACGTCGGCATAAAGGCCTTCACCGGATTTTCCTTTGAACTTGTCCGATACGCCCAATGGCACGTGAGGCTGGGTATAGGGCAGATAAAGGAAGAACGGTTCCGCCTTGTGGTCGTTGATGAACCGGATGGCACGCTCGGTCAGTCTTGTGGTCATTTGGTTGACGGGAGCGTTGTATTCTATCACACGGTCGTTGTCGTAGAGCGGCAGCGCCGGATAGGCATGGTCGGGTGCCGGGTGGTAAGGCCACATATCATTGGAATAGGGAAGACCGAAGAATTCGGTGAAGCCGTGGCGCAGCGGCAGATATTCAGGCTGATATCCTAAATGCCATTTGCCTACGATTCCTGTGGCGTAGTCGTTCTGTTTCAAATATTCCGCCAGAGTGATTTCACTGCGTTTGATACCGTTTTCCGAGGTATCGTCTACTACGCCCGGTACTCCTACACGCTCGGCGTAACGTCCGGTGAGCAAGGCGGCACGGGAAGGCCCCCTGCAGGAGCTGGCTCTCACGGCTGACCGCGTGCGCCGTGCCGTAGTGCCCGACCTGGAGGTCGTGACCTGGCAGATCGACCGCAACGTGAACATCACCAACGTCTGCATTTCGGGCTGCCACTTCTGCAATTTCCACTGCAAACCCCACCAGACCGACCGGGCGTTCATCACCACGATGGAGCAGTACTGCGAGAAAATCGACCGCACGCTCCGTCTGGGCGGCGACCAGCTGCTGTTGCAGGGCGGCCTGCATCCGCAACTGCGCATCGACTTCTACGAACGGCTTTTCTCCGACCTGAAAGCGCTCTACCCCACGCTGCGGCTGCATGCGCTGGGCGCGCCCGAAGTGGCGCATATCGCCCGC
>ENA-OPAG01000323-OPAG01000323.1-human-gut-metagenome-genome-assembly--contig:-NODE-323-length-30442-cov-3.862836_pt1 | contig 30442 bp, 30 predicted proteins | sample MGYA00241053_ERZ501422 | MGnify/ENA primary metagenome ERZ501422 (study PRJEB25962, sample SAMEA2042619) | human gut metagenome | biome: human gut; feature: human-associated habitat; material: faeces... | reverse complement strand
GTATAGCGATCGTAAACTTAGACGACGTGTAGCAAACTGTAGTAAAAATGTAGTAAAAGGAGATTTTAAACAATGAAAAATGCTTATAATACCAGTGCTTACGGGTCCTTCGCTTACGTCTACGACATTTTCATGGACAATGTGGACTACCAGACCTGGGGCAAATGGCTGAAGCAGCAGCTTGCAGCGCAGGGAATCACAGACGGACTTGTGCTGGATCTTGGCTGCGGCACGGGAACCATGACTGAGATACTGGCAGAGGCTGGCTATGACATGATCGGAGTGGATAATTCCGGGGAAATGCTGGCAGAGGCCATGGAGAAGCGGGTAGAGTCCGGGCATGACATCCTGTATCTTCTTCAGGATATGCAGGAGTTTGAACTTTATGGAACTGTACGGGCTGTGGTAAGTGTGTGTGACAGTCTGAATTACATAACAGAGGAAGAGGAGCTGGAGCATGTGTTTGCCCTGGTAAATAATTATCTGGATCCGGGCGGGCTGTTCATTTTTGATATGAATACGATCCATAAATACCGGGATGTGATCGGTGATACGACTATTGCTGAGGACGGAGAGGACGGAAGCTTTATCTGGGAGAACAGTTATGACAGGGAAAATGCCCTGAATGTATATGAACTGGCACTTTTTCTTCCAAGAGAAGACGGATTGTATGAGAAGTGTGAGGAGGAACATGTACAGAAAGCATATTCCATAGAAGCAATCAAGGCTATGATTGTGAAAGCAGGAATGGAACTGGTGGCAGTCTGTGATGCATATACTCATAATCCGGGTGATGAGAATTGTGAACGTCTGACTTTTGTTGCAAGAGAGCATGGAAAAAGTGCACAGAACGGATATCATGGAAGGATTCCGGAGAAACCTGAGACACATCGCGCGGATTGATGCGATTATAGCAGGCCTCTTAATTAATGCATTATTTACGGGAATTGCTATTGATTTGATGTTAAGCCATGGACAAAATGAAAATAATATGAAAGAAATAACAGGAGTAATAAACGAATGAACGATTATATTATCAGAGCAATTGCAGCGAATGATCAGATTCGGGCATTTGCGGCAGTTACTACAGAAACAGTAGAAACAGCGAGACAGGATCACAATACAAGCCCGGTTGCAACAGCGGCACTGGGACGTCTGCTTACAGCAGGTGCCATGATGGGTACCATGATGAAGGGGGATAAGGACATCCTTACACTTCAGATTAAGGCAGGAGGTCCTCTGGAAGGAATTACTGTGACAGCAGATTCCAAAGGTCGTGTAAAGGGATATGTGGGAAATCCTGATGTATGTATCCCGGCAAACAGCAAGGGCAAACTGGATGTTGCAGGTGCTGTCGGGGTAGGATTTATGAACGTGATCAAGGATATGGGACTGAAAGAGCCTTATGTTGGCCAGGTTGCGCTTCAGACCAGTGAGATCGCAGAAGACCTTACCTATTATTTTGCTACAAGTGAACAGGTACCGTCAGCAGTTGGTCTTGGAGTTCTTATGAATAAAGACAATACAGTACGTCAGGCTGGCGGATTTATCGTGCAGCTGATGCCGTTTGCAGAAGAGAGCACAATTGCGAAGCTTGAGGAAAATGTGCAGAAAATCACATCTGTCACAAATCTTCTGGAAGAGGGGCATACTCCTGAAAGTCTGCTTGAGAAAGTTCTGGAGGGCTTTGACATGGAGATCAATGAGAAAGTTCCTACGGAATTTTACTGTAACTGCAGCAGAGAAAGAGTGGAGAAAGCTCTGATCAGCATTGGAAGAAAAGAACTCAATGAAATGATCCAGGAAGGTAAGTCCATTGAGATGAACTGCCATTTCTGTAATAAGAATTATGAATTTACAGTGGAAGAACTGAAAGAAATCCTGCGTAAATGTAAATAAGAGATGCCAATGTACTGACAGATGGATCTGCCGGAGCACAGAGAAGAAGAGGTAGAAAATGAAAAACGGTTATATCAAAACAGCAGCCGCAACACCTTATATCACAGTTGCAGACTGCAATGCCAATGGAAATGAGATTATCAGACTGATCCATGAGATGGAAAAAGAACATGTGAAGGTTATGATTTTTCCGGAGCTTTGTATCACAGGCTATACCTGTCAGGATCTTTTCCTGCAGAGACGTCTTCTCGACAGCGCCTGGGAAACCTTGCTGAAGATCACAAAGGAAACTGCTGATGTGGATGCCCTTGTTTTTGTAGGTGCTGTGGGCATTGCGGTGCGGGCCATTGCGCCCCACTGCCAAAGCAAGGCACAGGACCCTGCCGTTGTGGTGCTGGACGAGTGCGGCCGCTTTGCCGTGCCCATCCTTTCAGGCCACCTGGGCGGTGCCAACGACCTTGCCCGGGCGCTTGCCGCTGTGTGCGGCGCGGTGCCGGTGATCACCACAGCCACCGACGCAAACGGTGTGTTTGCGGTGGACGAGTGGGCAAAGCACCAGAACTGCACTGTGCTGGAGCCGGAGCGCATCAAGCTTGTCAGCGGTGCACTGCTGGCGGGCAAAACGGTGCAGTTTGCATCCGACTGGCCCATTGCTGGTGCACCGCCTGATGGGATCACGGCGGGAGATGCCCCGGACTTTGCCCTCACCCTCTGCCCGGCGGGGGATGCGCTGCATCTGGTGCCGCGCATCGGCGTGCTGGGCGTGGGCTGCAAACGCGGCACCAGCGCCGAAACGCTGGCCGAAGCCTTTGCAGCTTTCTGTGCCCAGAACCGCCTTGCGCCGCAATGCATCACGGCGGCGGCAAGCATCGACTTAAAACAAAACGAGGCGGGCCTGCTGACCTTCTGTAAGAGCCACAGCTGGCCGGTGCAGTTTTTCACAGCGGAACAGTTGCGTGCCGCCCCCGGCAGCTTTACGCCTTCGGCCTTTGTGCAGAGCGTTACCGGCGTGGACAATGTTTGTGAACGGTCGGCAGTGCTGGCCGCAGGCGGGACACTCGTTTTTCACAAATATGCCCATACCGGCGTGACCTTTGCGCTGGCCGTGCGGCCCTATGCCCCGGACTGGAGGTGGCAGAATGTTTGACCCGATGGAATTTGAGATCGACGAACCGGAAAAGGTAGTCTACGTGGTGGGCATTGGCCCCGGAGATGTTTACTACCTGACGCAGGAAGCCCAGAACGTTCTGGAACACGCAGATGCCATCTGCGGCTATAAACTTTATCTTGACCTGATCGAGCCGGAGTTCCCATGTGAGGAATATTATTCCACCGGCATGACCAAGGAGATCGACCGCTGCCGCTGGGCGCTGGAAAAGGCGGATACCGGCAGGCGCGTGGTGATGGTGTGCAGCGGCGACGCAGGCGTTTACGGCATGGCCAGCCCTGTGCTGGAACTGGCGCAGGATTACCCGGACGTTACCGTAGAAGTGGTGCCCGGCCTTACGGCCGCCCTCAGCGGCGGGGCTGTGCTGGGCGCGCCGCTGGCCCACGATTTCTGCGTGATCTCCCTTTCCGACCGGCTTACCCCGTGGGAGGTCATCCAAAAGCGGCTGGCCTGCGCCGCGCAGGGAGATTTCTGCGCTGCACTCTATAATCCTTCTTCCAAGGGCAGGCCGGACTACCTGCAAAAGGCAGTGCGCATCCTGCGCGCAAACGGCAAGGCGGATGATACCGTCTGCGGCCTTGTGCGCAACATTGGCCGCGAGGGCCAGAGCGCCCGTGTGCTGACGCTGGCCGAGCTGGAAAACACGCCGGTGGATATGTTCACCACCGTGTATATCGGCAACAGCAATACCCGCGCCCTTTCGGGCCGGATGGTCACGCCGCGGGGGTACCGTAAGTGAAGGCGGTCGTGTTCAGCGGCACCACCGAGGGCCGCCGCTTCTCCAAAAAGCTGGCAGAGCTTGGCGTTGCGGTAACGGTGTGCGTGGCAACGCCGCTGGGGGCCGAGGAGCAGGGCGAAATGGCGGGCATCACGGTGCACGCCGGGCGGCTGCAGCCGGATGCCATGGCGGCATTGCTGGCGGGAGCTGATCTCTGCGTGGATGCCACCCACCCTTATGCAGTGGATGCCACCAGGAACATCCGCGCTGCAGCGGTGCAGGCGGGCGTGGAATACCGCCGCCTACTGCGTGCGCAAAGCCCCTTGCCGCCCGGCTGTGCGGTGTTTGAAACAGCAGCGCAGGCTGCAGAATATCTGGCCGGGACAGAGGGCAATATCCTGCTTGCCACCGGTGCCAAGGAGCTGGCTGTGTTTGCCGGGCTGGAACCGGCGCGGCTTTACCCGCGCGTCCTGCCCACGCCGGAAGGCATTGCCGCCTGTGAAGCGGCCAATGTCCCGCACCGGAACATCATTGCCATGCAGGGGCCGTTCAGTCTGGCGCTGAATAAGGCGTTGATAACACAGTTCCAGATCCGGTACCTCGTCACCAAGGACGGCGGCGCAGCGGGCGGCTTTGCCGAGAAGGTGCAGGCCGCTGCCGATACCGGCGCACAGCTGGTGGTGCTGCGCCGCCCGCCGGAAACTGGCGAGACGGAAACACAAATTTTAGCGTATTGCAAGGAGATTTTGCAATGGTCACACTGATCGGCATGGGCAGCGGAAAATGGGAAGCCCTTTCGGCGCAGGCGCAGCAGGCTGTGCGCAGCGCGGGCCTTGTGTTCGGTGCAAAGCGGCTGCTGGCGGGCCTGCCTGCAGACACCCAGAAGACTACGCCGAGACAACTCTCCTGTAGTTCATCACGGAACGGCTTGACATCTTCATCCCCGGGCAGGATGCTGCCGTGCTTTACAGCGGCGATACCGGATTTTACTCCGGTGCGTCCGGTCTGCTCACGCCGCTGCGGGCGCTGGGCATCCCCGCGCGGGTGTATCCGGGCGTTTCCAGCATCCAGCTGCTTTCAGCGGCGCTGGGCCGACCGTGGCAGGACTGGAAGCTGGTCTCGGCCCATGGCTGCGCCTGCGACCCGGTGGCCGAGTGCATGATGAACCGTTCGGTGTTCTTCCTCACCGGCGGCACTGAAACGCCCGCCTCTCTGTGCCAGAAGCTGACCGATGCCGGTATGGGCGAAGCCCACGGCGTGGTGGGCGAAAACCTTGGCACCGAGGCGGAAGCCATCCGCTACGGCTCTGCTGCAGAGCTGGCGGGGCAGAGCTTTGCACCACTCAGCGTGCTTCTGGTGGAAAACTTTGATCTGCCGCAGCTGCGTGCGCCGGGCTTCCCGGACGAAAGCTTCATCCGGAGCGAGGTGCCCATGACCAAGCAGGAGGTGCGCGCTGCTGCGCTGGCAAAGCTGGCGGTAATGTCCACCGACACTCTGTGGGATGTGGGCGCAGGCACCGGCAGTGTGAGCGTGGAGCTTGCGCTGGCGGCACCCAAAGGCCGCGTTTACGCCGTGGAGTGTGAACCGGATGCCTGTGAACTGATCCGTAAAAACCGGGCAAAGTTCCATGCTTGCAACCTCATCCTCATCGAGGGCCGCGCACCGGATGTGCTGGCAGACCTGCCTGCGCCGGATGCCGTGTTCATCGGCGGCACCAAAGGCGGCATGGAAGCCGTGCTGGATGAAGTGCTCGGCAAGAATCCGAATGCACGAATCTGCATTTCGGCCATTGCGCTGGAAACGCTGGGCGCTGCCATTGCCGCCCTCACGGCCCGGGGCCTGACCGCAGAGGTAACGCAGATCGCCGTCAGCCGCACAAAACCGGCGGGCCGACTGCACCTGCTCATGGCCAATAACCCCATCTTCCTCATTACGGGTACACGCAAATGATGCAATTCCTCATCGCCGCGCCTTCTTCCGGCAGCGGCAAGACCACGGTTGCCTGCGCAGTGCTGGCGGCGCTGAAAAAGCGCGGGGCCGACCCCTGTGCGTTCAAAAGCGGGCCGGACTACATCGACCCCATGTTCCACCGCTCGGCTCTGCAGGTGGACAGCCACAATCTGGATCTGTTTCTTTCCAACAGGGATATGGTGCGGGCCATTTTTGCCCGCTATGCTGCCGGGCATGGTGCCGCCGTGTGCGAGGGCGCTATGGGCTTTTATGATGGTCAGGGCCTGACCACCCGTGCCAGCGCTTGGGAACTGGCGGATACGCTGGGCCTGCCGGTGCTGCTGGTGGTACAGCCCAAGGGTGCCAGCGTGACGCTGGCCGCGCAAATTCAGGGCCTTGTGAACTTCCGCAAAAACAGCCATGTTTCGGGCATCCTGCTCAATGATTGTTCCGAAAAGCTGTATAAAATGCTCAAGGCCCTGCTGGAAAGGGAGACCGGCCTGCCGGTGCTGGGTTATCTGCCCCATTTGCCGCAGGCAGCGGTAGAAAGCCGACACCTCGGCCTGAAGACTGCAGATGAAATTGCCGACCTGCAGGAAAAGATCGCTCTGCTGGCCGATGCATTGGTGCTGGATTGGCAGCGCCTTGCCGTGCTGACCGAAAAGCCTGCGCCGGAAGCTTTGCCGGGAGCAGCTGCACCCACATCCGTCCGCATTGCGGTGGCAAAGGACGAGGCGTTCTGCTTTACCTATGCCGAAACGCTGGACGCACTGCGGGATGCCGGGGCGGAGCTTGTGCTTTTCAGCCCGGTGCAGGATGCGGTTTTGCCGGAAAATATAGGCGGGCTGTATCTGCCCGGCGGCTACCCGGAGCTGCACGCCAAAACTCTGAGTGAAAACAAAACCATGCTGGCTTCCATCCGGCAGGCCGTGCAGGCGGGCCTGCCCACAGCGGCCGAATGCGGCGGCTTTTTGTATCTGGGCCGGAGCCTTGAGGATGCCGACGGTAAGGTGTGGCCCATGGCAGACGTTCTGCCGGGCGATGGCATCCGGGTGGGAAGGCTGGTGCGCTTTGGCTATGCCGAAATGACCGCCAAGGCAGACAGTATGCTCTTCTGCGCCGGAGAAACGCTGCCCATCCACGAATTCCACCACTGGGATTCCACCGCAAACGGCACTGCATTTACGGCCTGCAAAAACGAAAAAATGCAGTGGGAATGCGGCTATGCAAACGAAAATTTCTATGCGGGATTCCCGCATTTGTACTGGGCGGGCACGCCCCTGCCGGGCCGTTTTGTGCGCGCGGCAGAACGATACAGCAAAACAAAAGGATGACCAAAATGACCGAAACGGAACTGAATGCACTTTTGGCGGGTATCACCCCGGCCAACGAAGCTGCCCGCGCGGCGGCACACGCCCACTGGGCCAGCCTTGCAAAGCCTCTGGGCGGGTTGGGCCGGCTGGAGACCATGCTGGAGGATGCCGCCGCCCTTACCGGCAGTGCGGAGCTTGATCTTTCCCGCCGGGTGGTGGTGGTGCTCTGCGCGGATAACGGCGTGGTGGCGCAGGGCGTGAGCCAGACCGGGCAGGAAGTGACCCGTGCCGTGGCCGAAAACCTTGCCATGCGGCGCACCAGTGTGTGTCAGATGGCCCGCACGGCCCACTGCGATGTTCTGCCCGTGGATATGGGCAGGGCAGGCGAACCGGTGCCCGGCGTGCGCAGCTGCCGCATTGCCACAGGCACGGCGGATTTTACCCAAGGCCCTGCCATGAGCCGGGCCGAGGCCGTGCAGGCCGTTGGGGAGGGCATTGCCCTTGCCCGGGAACTGGCAGAGGATAGCTACAGGCTCATCGCCACCGGTGAAATGGGCATTGGCAATACCACCACCTCCAGCGCGGTGGCGGCGGTGCTGCTGGGCCAGCCCGTGGAGCTTATGACCGGGCGCGGTGCGGGCCTTTCGGACGAAGGGCTTGCCCGCAAGGTGGATGCCATCTGCCGCGGCATCCTTTGTAATGAGCCGGACCCGGAAGACGCATTGGATGTTCTTGCAAAGCTTGGCGGCTTTGATATCGCGGGCCTGTGCGGTGTGTTTCTGGGCGGTGCACTGGCCGGTGTGCCGGTGCTGGCAGATGGCTTTATCAGCGGAGTGGCCGCGCTGTGCGCCGTGCGGCTGTGCCCGGCGGCGGCAAAGGCTGTGTTTGCAAGCCACTGCTCGGCAGAGCCTGCGGCCCGCATGGTGCTGGAAGCACTGGGCAAGGCACCCATCATTACGGCGGGGCTGCATCTGGGCGAGGGCACCGGCGCGGTGGCCAGCATCCCGCTGTGGGATATGGCGCTGGCCGTATACGGCGGGTGCTACTCCTTTGCGCAGGGCGGCATTGCGCCGTATACGCCCCAATGTTGACGCTGGTTCTGGGCGGCGCGGCCAGCGGCAAAAGTGAATATGCCGAGAGCCTTGTGCTGAAAACCACCGGCCCCCGCTACTATCTTGCCACCATGCAGGTGTGGGATGCCGAGTGTGCCGCCCGGGTGGAAAAGCACCGCAAAATGCGGGCCGCAAAGCAGTTTGAAACGGTGGAGTGTCCCTTGCATCTGGGCAATGTGCGCCTGCCTGCGCGGGGCACCGCCTTGCTGGAAGACCTTGGCAACCTTGCCGCCAACGAGCTGTACGACCCGGCGGGAGCAGGGGAAAACGCGGCCAAAGCTATCCTGCACGGGCTGGAAAGCCTTGCCGCCCAGTGCGAAAACCTGCTCGTGGTCTCCAACGAGGTGTTCAGCGGCGGGGCTGACTATGCCGGCGATACAGACCGCTATCTGCTGGCACTGGCGCAGGTGAACAATGCCTTTGCCGCCCGGGCAGATGCGGTGGTGCGGGTGGTATGCGGCATCCCCGTGTACTATAAAGGAGTGGAAAAATGATCGTTTTGCAGACCATCGCGGTGGCCTTTGCCATGTTTTCGGCCATCCCGGTGCCGCAGTTCGAATGGAACGAAAAGAATATGCGTTATGCCATGTGCGCCTTCCCGCTCATTGGTGTCGTTATTGGTGCGGCGTGGTGTGTGTGTGGCACGCTGCCTCTGCCGGGCCTTGCAAAGGCGGCGGGCTTTGCGCTGATCCCGGTATGGATCACCGGCGGCATCCATCTGGACGGCTATGCCGACACCTGCGATGCCCTTTCCAGCTACGGCGACCGAGAAAAGAAGCTGGAAATATTAAAAGACCCCCACTGCGGTGCCTTTGCGGTCATCCGGCTGTGCAGCTATTTTCTGGCCTATTTTGCCCTGTGCACCTGTGTGAGTTTTGCACCCCGCGTGGGTGTGCTGTGGGTTCTGGCACTGGTGCTGGAACGGGCGCTTTCGGGCTATGCAGTGGCGGCATTCCCCATGGCGAAAAACACCGGTCTTGCACACACCTTTGCCACTGCAGCAGACAAAACTGTGGTGCGCCGGGTGCTGGCGGTGCTGGCCGCAGTGCTGTGCGTGGGCATGGCGGCGCTGGGCGGCTGGGCGCTGGTGCTGGCAGCGCTGGCGGTGCTCTGGCGCTACCATGCCGTGAGCCGGAAACAGTTCGGCGGCATCACCGGCGACCTTGCCGGGTGGTTTTTGCAAAAGGCCGAGCTCTGGATGCTGGCGGCACTGTGTGCCTGCCAGTGGGGAGGGCTGCTATGATCTTTATTACCGGGCCGCTCTACAGCGGCAAGCGCACCTTTGCACAAACACTTCCCGGCAAGCGTCTTTCGGACGTGCAGGTATTGGCTGGCCGATGTGCAGCAGCTGGCGGCAGATGCCGCCGACCTGTCTGCCTTGGCAGACAAGCTTGCCCAGGAATACGATATCCTCATCGCCACCGAGGTAGGCGGCGGTGTTGTGCCGATGGATGTCAAACAGCGCGCCGACCGCGAGGCGGCGGGCAGGCTTGCCTGCCTGCTGGCCGCACGGGCAGAGTGCGTGGTGCAGATGTTCTGCGGCATCCCCACGGTTTTGAAAGGAGAATTGTCTCAATGCTGATCTATCTTCTGCGTCATGGCCAGACGGAATACAACGCCCAAAAGCGTTATCAGGGCCAGCGCGATATCCCGCTCTCACCCGAAGGCGCTGCCCAGCTGCGCCGGGCAGATTTTGACCCCGATGTGGTCTATGTTTCCACCTTGCAGCGCACCAGCCAGACGGCGCGCATCCTGTTCCCGGAGGCAAAGCTTGTGCCGGTGGATGGCCTGAAAGAGATGTGCTTTGGCAGCTTTGAGGGACGCAATTTCATCGAGATGGAAAAGGACCCCGAGTATCAGGCATGGGTGAAGGCCAACTGCGAAAGCCCCTGCCCGGATGGAGAGCGCAAGACGGATTTTTCAGACCGCATCTGCCGCACCGTGGCAGAGCTGATCGATAAAGCTCTTGCCGCAGGCGAAGAACGGCTGGTCATTCTGGCCCACGGCGGCACCCAGATGGCCGCCATGGAGCGGTTTGCCGTCCCCCACAAGGACTATTATGCGTGGTGCGGGCCCAACGCGGGCGGCTTTGTGCTGGATGCAAAGGACTGGCAGACGAAGCACGTTTTGTATCTCATCAAGACGGTGCAGTATACAAAGGGGGCCGAGTGATGGTCCTGTGGGCTGTACTGGGCGGTTTTGTGCTGGACGCGCTCTTCGGAGACCCGGCGTGGCTGCCGCACCCGGTGGTGCTTATGGGCAGATGCATCTCCCGGCTGGAAAAATTCCTGCGTGCCCGCCTGCCCGGCACCCCGCAGGGCGAGCTGCTGGGCGGTGCCGTGACGGCGTTCTGCCTGCCGGTGGGCACCTTTCTGGTCACGAGCCTTGTGTGTCTGGCGGCGGCAAAGCTCAGCCCGTGGCTGGGCCTTGCGGTGCAGATGTTCTGGTGCGGGCAGGCGCTGGCGGCAAGGGGCCTTGCGCAGGAGAGCACAAATGTGTATAACGAGCTGGTCCGGAACGACCTGCCCGCTGCTCGCAAAGCCGTGAGCCGCATCGTGGGCCGCGACACCCAGAACCTGACCGCAGAGGGTGTGACCAAAGCTGCGGTGGAAACGGTGGCCGAAAATGCCAGCGACGGCGTCATTGCGCCGCTGCTGTATATGCTCATCGGCGGGGCACCGCTGGCGCTGACCTACAAGGCCATCAATACCATGGACAGCATGCTGGGCTACAAAAACGAGAAGTATCTTTACTTTGGCCGCGCAGCCGCGAAGCTGGACGACCTTGCCAACTACATCCCCAGCCGCCTTGCCGCCCTTTTGTGGGTGGCCGCTGCGGCCTTTACCGGCAACGATGCCAAGGGCGCATGGCGCATCTGGCGGCGGGACCGGCGCAACCACGCCAGCCCCAACAGCGCCCAGACCGAAAGCGCCTGCGCCGGTGCACTGGGCGTGCAGCTGGCCGGCCCGGCTTACTATTTTGGCGAATATTACCCCAAGCCCACCATCGGTGATGCCCTGCGCCCCATTGAGCCGCAGGACATCCTGCGCGCCAACCACATGATGTATGTGGCAAGCGGCTTTGCGCTGGCATGGGGTGCAGCAATACGGGGGTTCCTTGCATGAAACAATTGACCCATGGCGGCGACTGGGCGGGCTACCGCGCCGAGTTTGGCCGCGACCCGCTGGATTTTTCGGCCAATGTCAGCCCGCTGGGTCTGCCCGGGGGCGTGGCAAAGGCCATTACGGCAGCGCTTGCCACGGCCGACCGCTACCCCGACCCGCTGTGCCGGGCCCTGCGTGAAAAACTGGCGGTGGCTGAGGGAGTGCCCGCCGAATGGCTGCTGTGCGGCAACGGCGCGGCAGACCTCATCTTCCGGCTGGCGCTGGCTGCAAAGCCCTGCACTGCACTGGTAACGGCCCCCACTTTTGCCGAGTATGCCACCGCCCTTGAAACGGCAGGCTGCACGGTGGAACGGCATTTTTTGCGGGAAGAAAACGATTTTGCGGTGACGAAAGATCTCCTGAACGCGGTGCACCCGGGTACAAATATGGTGTTCCTCTGTCAGCCCAACAACCCCACCGGCCAGCTGGCAGAGCCTGCCCTTGTGGAAGCGCTGCTGCACAAATGCGAAGCCGTGGGTGCGGTGCTGGCCGTGGACGAATGCTTTCTGGATTTTCTGCCGGAGGGCGAAGGCCTTTCGGCAAAGCATCTGCTGAAAAACAGCAAAAAACTGATTATTTTAAAAGCCTTCACCAAGCTTTACGGCATGGCAGGCGTGCGGCTGGGCTGCTGCCTGTGCTCTGATACAGAGCTGCTTGCCCGGATGCGGGCAGCGGGCCAGCCGTGGGCGGTGTCCGGTCTGGCGCAGGCGGCAGGCATCGCTGCGCTGGACGAGACGGAATATGTGGCGAAGGTGCGTGCATTGATCGAAGCACAGCGGCCTGTGCTGGCAGACGGCCTGCGGGCGCTGGGCCTGCGGGTGATCGAGGGCCGGGCTAACTATCTGCTGTTCCGTGCGCCGGAAGCGCTGGGCGAAGCGCTGCGCCGCAAGGGTGCAGTACTGCGCAGCTGCGGCAATTATCCGGGCCTTGATGCCAGCTGGTACCGCACCGCTGTGCGCACAGAAAACGAGAATCGGCAGCTGCTTGCACTGCTGGCCGAAACCCTGCCGGAGGTGGCACAATGAGCAAGGCAAAATGCATTATGGTGCAGGGCACTATGAGCGGTGCGGGCAAAAGCCTGCTGTGCGCGGCGCTGTGCCGCATCTTTGCGCAGGATGGCTACCGCGTGGCCCCTTTCAAAAGCCAGAACATGGCCCTGAACAGCTTCGTCACCCGCAACGGTGCAGAGATGGGCCGTGCTCAGGTGGTGCAGGCACAGGCTGCAGGCGTGGAGCCGGATGTGCGCATGAACCCCATCCTGCTCAAGCCCAGCAGCGATGTGGGCAGTCAGGTGATCGTGAACGGCAAGGCCCGGGGCCAGATGTCTGCCGCCGCCTACTTTAAAATGAAGCGCAGCCTTATCCCGGACATTCTGGAAGCCTACAACAGCCTTGCCGCCGAGAACGACATTATCGTGATCGAAGGCGCGGGCAGCCCGGCGGAGATCAACCTGAAAGCCGACGATATCGTGAACATGGGCCTTGCAAAGCTGGTGGATGCGCCGGTGCTTCTGGCGGGCGATATCGACCGGGGCGGCGTATTCGCGCAACTGTACGGCACTGTGGAGCTGCTGGAAGCCGACGAGCGTGCCCGCATCAGGGGGCTCATCATCAACAAGTTCCGGGGCGATGTGGAGATCCTGCGGCCCGGCCTTGCCATGCTGGAAGAAAAAACGCAGCTGCCCGTGCTGGGCGTAGTGCCGTACCTGCGGGTGGAAATCGAGGACGAGGATTCTCTCTCGGATCGTCTGGAAGCAAAAAGCACCGTCAAACCGCTGGATATCGCCATCCTGCGCCTGCCGCATGTATCCAACTTCACCGACTTTATCCCGCTGGAACAGCACCCGCTGCTGGGCGTGCGGTATGTGCAGCGCACCCGCCAGCTGGGCGCACCGGATCTCGTCATTCTGCCCGGCACCAAGAACACCATGGACGACCTGCGCTGGCTGCGGGAAAGCGGACTGGAAGCGGCGGTGCTCAGGCTTTCGGCAGCCGGCACACCGGTGCTGGGCGTGTGCGGCGGCTATCAGATGCTGGGCGAACAGCTCTGCGACCCGGCAGGGGAGGAGAGCGGCACCCCCTGCACCCTGCGGGGCCTTGGCCTGCTGCCCACCACGACGGTGTTCGGCACCGAAAAGCACCTGACCCAGACCGCAGCCCGCGCTGCCGCAGTTCCTTTTGCCGGGGCAGCTCTCACGGGCTACGAGATCCATGCAGGCCGCACCGAGGTGCGGGGCAGTGCGTTCTGCATCCTTGCGGACGGCACGCCGGAGGGCTGTGTGCAGAACGGTGTATTCGGTACCTATCTGCACGGCCTGTTCGACACCGGCGAACTGACCGAAAAACTGACCGCATTTTTGTGCAAACGGAAGGGCATCGATCCGGCAGGGGCCGAGCTTATCCCCATGGAGCAGTACCGTCAGCAGCAGTTTGATCTGCTTGCCGATGGTGTGCGTGCGGCACTGGATATGCCCGCCATCTATGCCGCCATGGGAATGCAAAAAGGAGACAACACATGACACCGCAGCATCATCTGCCCGCCGACATTGAACGGACGAGCATCTCCATTATCACAAGGGAACTGGACGAGCTGGGCCTGACCCCGCCGCCGGAGACGGCTGCGGTGGTCAAGCGGGTCATCCACACCACCGCGGATTTCGACTACGCAAACAATCTGCGCTTTACACCCGGCGCGGTGGAAGCCGCGGTCAAGGCCCTGCACGCGGGTGCTTTCATCGTTACCGACACCAATATGGCATTGGCGGGCATCACAAAACCGGGCCTGAAAAAACTGAACGGTGAAGCCATCTGCTACATGGCAGACCCCGCTGTGGCCGAAGCCGCAAAGCAGGCGGGCACCACCCGTGCCGTTGCCGCCATGCACCGCGCTGCCCGGGAGCACCCGGGGGCCATTCTGGCCATTGGCAATGCGCCCACGGCCCTTTTGACCATTGCGGAGGAAATGGAAGCCGGTCTGCGGCCTGCACTGGTCATTGGCGTGCCGGTGGGGTTTGTGAATGTGGTGGAAAGCAAGGAAGTACTGTTTGCCGCCTGCGAGCGATACGGCGTACCTGCCATCGCCGCTATGGGCCGCAAGGGCGGCAGCAATGTGGCTGCAGCCATCTGCAACGCCCTCATTTACTCTGCCGCCGAAATGCTGGACCCCTCTGCCAGAGGGTGGAACGGATAAGGCGGAAATAGCATAATATCAAAAACCCGGAACCCTTTTTGAGCCGTTTTGGCCGAGAAAAGGTTCCGGGTTTTGTTCATGATTTTTTCAGAGAGCTATTTTGCAACAGCCCCATTTTCACGGGAAAGGTCCGAACCGAGCACGGCATCCACACTGCCGGCATCAGGCTGCGGGGAACGCCTTGTTCCACACTTCGATCACCTTGAACTTCGGGGTCCAGCCTTCGGGCTCAAAGCGGTCGCCCTTGGCAGCCATGGTGCCCTGCTCGGTGCACCACTGTGCGGCCTTGGCCATATCAGGGTCGGTCACATCCGCAAAGGCGGGTGCACCTGCGGGTTCGGGCCTGCCTGCGGTGTTCCACACCAGCAGAGCCAGTTGGCCGCGGTTTGCCGGGATGGCTGCACCCTCGGGCAGGAGGTTGTGCAGGATCACGCGGGTGGCAATCTCGTAGCCGCCCCAGATGGCTGCACCGCCAACGGCCACGGCGGCAATGGTACCGCCTGTGGTATCAGGTTCCACGCCGAAGTCTTCATCAAGAGGTTCGTCCGGGTCGATGGGCTGATACGGGTCAAGCGAGCTGGCCGACCACTGAGCGACCAGTTCCACCGGGCCATTGGGCATTTTAAAGGTAAATGCTGTACTGGTCTGCCAGCCGCCTTCCGGCCAGCCATCGTCCGGCTCCACCGGCGCGGCACTGCCGTCCTGCTCGGTCCACTTCATAAACTCCATCCAGTAGCCGTCTTTCAGGGTGGTGGCCACTGTCACCGTCTCGCCTTCCTTGACCCAAAGGCTGCTGCGTTGTTCGCCGTTGATGGTCACACTGCCCAGACTGTCGTTGATGGATACCTTGTACAGCTGGTCCCGCTGTGCTTCCAGCGTCACATTGCCGTTAGGCATTTTAAAGGTGAACTCCGGGCTGGTCTGCCAGCCGTCATCCGGCTCTACGGGTTCTTTGCCGGTATACGTCCACCGCAGGAAGGGGTTTTCCTCCGTGCTTTCGGCCCGGACGGTGACCAGCTGGCCCGGCTTCACGATCTTTTGGGATGTGCCGGTGTCGCCGGTTCCGTCCACGATGGTGCCGTGTGTGACGTTGACATCGTACAGGGACGTAGTGTGTGCCTGCAGCTCTACATCACCTTCGGGCATGGTGAAGCGGAAGCTCGGCTTGTGCTCCCAGCCTTCCTCCGGGTCCACAAGAGCCGTGCCGACGCCAGGCTGCCACTGATCAAATTCGCGGTGGTCGTTGTTGAAGCCATCCACAAGCTTTACAGTAACGCGGACGCCTGCCGGTGCCTGATTGACCTGCTTACCGTCCACAAAGAACTCGGCCACTCCTGCGGTCTCATAGATCAGATACGTTTTTCGATATTCTGCGCTCAGGCTCACGTTGCCCTCAGGCATTTTAAAGGTAAAGGTCTTACTGTTCTTATCGTTTTCCGAAGTCCAGTCGCCATCCGGCTCTGCCGCCAGTGCCGGTGCGCACACGCTCAGCACCATGCACAGCGCCACAAGGGCCGAGAGCAGCCTTTGGGTCAGGGTCGTCTGCTTCATACGGAATTCCTCCTTTTTGCTTACGGGGGGGGGTATGCGTCCGCCTTAAAAATACCATATTTCACCTTCTTTTTCAATAAAACCTGCGTGAAACGCCCCAAAAACTGCGTGAAAAACGTTTTGCACCGCTGTGCGCGCCTTTGCCCCCTCTTGCAATTTGTGCGCAAAGGGTGTAGAATACAGTCACAATCAAATACAGGGGAGCTTGTGAAGCAGGCTGAGAGGAAGTACCCAAACTTCGACCCTTTTACCTGATGCGGATAATGCCGCCGTAGGAAGTCAGAATGGATGATTTTTTGCAGGAGGCACCGCGGAAGGTGTCTCCTGTTTTTTGTTGTGTACCGATTACCATTAAGGAGGATGCCTTGTACTTTTCTGCGGAAGTGCCGCAGCGGGCTGAGGGGGAGCGCCCTGAGCTTTGTGACCGTCAGCGATGGGAAGCCGTGTTCCGGCGTGAGAGGAGACCAGAAAGTCTCGACCGCTTCTTATAGTTCCTGCGCCGGGTCTGGCACCGGGTGCGGGCTGTTTGCGGAGGCGCTGTATGGTTTTTGCTGCTTCCGCAGGTTTGGAAAGGAGCCTTGCCTTATGAAAAAACTCTCTGTGAAAAAGCTGGCGCTGGCCGGCATGCTGTGCGCTCTGTGCGTGGTGGGCAGCGTATTCAGCTTCCCCATGTTCGGCAGCAAATGTGCACCCATCCAGCACATGGTCAATGTGACCTGCGCGGTGCTGCTTGGCCCGTGGTGGGGCGTGGGCGTGGCCTTTGTGGCTTCGCTGCTGCGCAATCTGCTGGGTCTGGGCAGCCTGATGGCCTTCCCCGGCAGCATGTTCGGCGCACTGCTGTGCGGCCTTGTGTACCATAAGACCAAAAACATCCTTGCCACCATGGTGGGCGAGGTGTTCGGCACCAGCATTCTGGGCGGCCTGTGCGCTTACCCGGTAGCCATCTTCCTCATGGGCAAGAGCGCCGGCGACATCGCGTTCTATGCCTACATCGTGCCGTTCCTCATCTCCACTGCAGTGGGTTCCATCATTGCGGGCGTGCTGGTGTACAGCCTGCAGCGCTCCGGCGCTCTGCGCTCCATGCAGAACAGTCTTTCCTGACAGAGGTGCACCCGAATGTTCAAAACAGAGTTTGAAAATGTCCGCCGCACCTGTCCGCTCATCCATAACATTACCAACTACGTCACCGTGAACGACTGCGCCAACATGGTGCTGGCCTGCGGTGCTTCGCCCATCATGGCTGACGATGCTGCCGAGGTGGAGGACATCACCACCATCTGCGGCGGTCTGAACATCAACATCGGCACCCTGAACAGCCGCACCATCACCAGCATGCTGCTGGCGGGCAAAAAGGCAAACCAGCTGGGCCATCCGGTGGTGCTGGACCCGGTGGGTGCGGGTGCATCCCGCCTGCGCACCGACACGGCTTTCCGCCTGCTCCGGGATGTAAAGTTCACCGTGATCCGCGGCAACATCTCGGAGATCAAAACGCTGGCCTCCGGCGCGGGAACCACCAAGGGCGTGGATGCCGATGTGGCCGATAAAGTTACTGAGGAAAATCTGGATTCTGCCGTGGCCTTTGCCAAGGCCTTTGCAGCCCAGACGGGTGCTGTTATTGCCATTACCGGTGCCATCGACATCGTGGCCGATGCCGAAAAAGCCTACTGCATCCGCAACGGCAATGCTATGATGAGCAGCATCACCGGCACGGGCTGCCAGCTTTCGGCCTTGACGGCGGCGTTCGTCACCGCCAACCCCGGACATCCGCTGGAAGCCGCTGCAGCTGCAGTGTGCGCCATGGGCCTTGCGGGCGAGACCGCCCACAAGCGCCTGACCCCGCTGGACGGCAACTCCACCTACCGCAATTATATCATCGATGCCATTTACAATATGACCCCGGATCAGCTGGAAGAAGGAGCAAACTATGAAGTGCGATAAGCAGAACATGCTTCTGTATGCCGTCACCGACCGCGCATGGGTGGGAAAGCAGACCCTCTATGAACAGGTGGAGAGCGCCCTGAAGGGCGGTGTCACCTGTGTGCAGCTGCGTGAAAAAGAGCTGGACGACGAAGCTTTTCTGAAAGAGGCTGTGGAGATCCATGCTCTGTGCCAGCGCTACGGCGTGCCGTTCTTTGTGAACGACAATGTGGACATTGCCATCCGCTGCCACGCCGAGGGTGTGCACGTGGGGCAGGAGGATATGGCCGCAGCGCAGGTGCGCGCCCGTGTGGGCGAGGGAATGATGATCGGCGTTTCCGTCCACAGTGTGGAGGAAGCACGGGAAGCCGTCAAGCACGGCGCAGACTGCCTTGGCGTGGGCGCGGCCTTTGCCACCCATACCAAGACCGATGTGGATGTTCTGCCCCACGAGACCCTGAAGGCCATCTGTGATGCCGTGGACATCCCGGTGGTGGCCATTGGCGGCATCCACAAGGAGAACATCCTGCAGCTCAAGGGCACCGGTGTGGATGGCGTGGCCCTTGTGAGCGCCATCTTTGCAGCAGACGACATCGAGACCGAGTGCAAAGAGTTGAAAGCCCTGTCGGAGCAGATCATCTGACCGATCCCGCGGCAAACCGGGGACACCACCTTGGGCCGCGTTATAAAATTCATGGAGAAAACCAACATGAAAAGCGTATTTTGCGCAGGTGCCGGCATCCAGAACGTTCTGTTTTTTCTGAATGACGGCTGCCTTTCCCTACCCTTGTATGACCAGCACCCTGCTGTTCAGAGATAAACTGTCATTTGGAGGAACAGAGCGTATGCAGACTTATACTACCCAGATGGATGCTGCCCGCAAGGGCATCATCACGCCGCAGATGGAGATCGTGGCAAAGAAGGAATACCGCACCACCGAGGAGATCCGCCAGTGGGTGGCCGAGGGCAAGGTAGCCATTCCGGCCAACAAGCACCACGAGTGTTTGAACCCCGAGGGTGTCGGCTCCATGCTGCGCACCAAGATCAACGTGAACCTTGGTGTCTCCCGCGACTGCAAGGACTACAACGTGGAGATGCAGAAGGTGATGAGCGCCGTCAACATGGGTGCCGAAGCCATTATGGACCTGTCCAGCCACGGCAACACCCAGCCCTTCCGCCAGAAGCTGACCCACGAGTGCCCGGTGATGATCGGCACCGTGCCGGTGTACGATTCGGTCATCCACTACCAGCGCGATCTGGCTGAGCTGACCGCACAGGACTTCATCGATGTGGTGCGCCTGCATGCAGAGGACGGTGTGGACTTTGTCACCCTGCACTGCGGCATCACCCGCAAGACCATCGAGCAGATCCGCAAGCACAAGCGCAAGATGAACATTGTCAGCCGCGGCGGCTCTCTGGTGTTTGCATGGATGAGCATGACCGGCAACGAGAACCCCTTCTACGAGCACTTTGACGAGATCTGCGAGATCTGCGCCGAGCACGATGTGACCATCTCGCTGGGCGATGCCTGCCGTCCCGGCTGTCTGGCTGACGCCACCGATGTGTGCCAGATCGAGGAGCTGGTGCGTCTGGGCGAGTTGACCAAGCGCGCATGGGCACACAACGTGCAGGTGATGGTGGAAGGCCCCGGCCATGTGCCCCTGAATCAGGTGGCTGCCAACATGGAGGTGCAGAAGAGCATCTGCATGGGCGCACCCTTCTATGTGCTGGGACCCCTCGTCACCGATATCGCCCCCGGTTACGACCACATCACCGCTGCCATCGGCGGCGCTGTGGCTGCAGCCAGCGGTGCAGCCTTCCTGTGCTATGTCACCCCCGCCGAGCATCTGGCTCTGCCCAATGTGGACGATGTGAAGCAGGGCATCGTGGCCTCCAAGATCGCTGCTCACGCCGCCGATATCGCCAAGGGCATCCCCCACGCCCGGGACATCGACGATAAGATGGGCGATGCCCGCCGTGTGCTGGACTGGGATGCACAGTTCGCCTGCGCACTGGACCCGGAGACCGCAAAGGCCATCCGCGATGCCCGCCTGCCGGAGGACGACCACAGCGACACCTGCAGCATGTGCGGCAAGTTCTGTGCTGTGCGCAGCATGAACAAGGCGCTGGCCGGTGAGTACATCGACATTCTGTAAAAATCTTCTGTTTTGCGCGCAGCAGCGTGCATCTTCCTCCGCCGCCCGGTATGACCGCCGGGCGGCTTTTTTATTATCGATTATTTCTATCAATTTTTTAGAATTTACAATTCTTCTGTACTGTACTATAATAAAGTCAACAACTTCATTCACCCAAAGTACAGGAGGAATCTGTCTTGCTGGTAAATCTTATCGAATCCGTCTATCGCCTGCTGTGGGGCGACCTGTTCACCATCCCGCTGGGCGGCGGCATCGGCATTTCCTTCATGGTGGTGCTGCTGTTCACGGCGGGCATCTGGTTCACCTGCCGCACCCGTCTTTTGCCGGTGCGGCTGTTCCGGGATATGATCGCCGCCGTGTGCGAGAAAAAGCAGGGCAGGGACGGCCTTTCCTCCTTCCAGACGCTGGTCATTTCCACCGCCACCCGCGTGGGCATGGGCAATCTGGTGGGCGTGGTGGCTGCTGTTTCTGCAGGCGGTGCCGGTGCGGTGTTCTGGATGTGGGTCACTGCCATTCTGGGTGCGTCCACCTCCTTTATCGAATCCACCCTTGCCCAGAAATACCGCCAGCCCGACCCGCTGTACGGCGGCTGGCGCGGCGGCCCGGCCTACTATCTGCATGTGCTGGCGGAGCGCAGGCGCGGCAAAAAGCTCAAATGCTCTGTGGTAGCGGCGCTGTTTGCGGTGTCTGGCCTCATCTGCTGGTGCGGCATCAGTCAGGTGATCTCCAACTCGGTCAGTTCTGCGTTTGAAAATGCGTTCCATATTCCGCCGCTTACTACCACACTGGTGCTCACGGCCATTGCGGCGGTGATCGTGCTGCGCAAGAATGCCACCGTGAAAAGTCTGGACGTGATGGTGCCCATCATGGCGGTGTGCTATTTTGTCATCACCGTGGGCATCGTGCTGTTCAACCTGCCCAAGCTCCCGGCGGTGTTCGGGCGCATCTTTACGGAAGCGTTCGGTCTGCGGCAGGCCGTGGCTGGCGGCTTTGGTGCGGTGCTGATGAACGGTGTCAAGCGCGGCCTGTTCTCCAACGAAGCGGGCAGCGGTTCGGCACCCTGTGCAGCTGCCGCCGCAGAGTGCGACGACCCGGTCAAGATGGGCTTTGTGCAGGCACTGGGCGTGCTGATCGATACGGTGGTGATCTGCAGCTGCACGGCTTTTTTGATGCTGCTGGTGCCGCAGGAGATCACGGAAGGACTTGCGGGCATGGACCTTTTGCAGACTGCCCTGCAGTACCATCTGGGCGGTTTTGGTGTCGTGTTCATTGCGGCCACGCTGGCGCTGTTCAGCTTTTCCACCTTTCTGGGCGTTTTGTACTACGCCCGCGGCAATGTGGCCTATCTGTGCGGCGACAACTGGTGGAGCCAGACCGTGTATAAGCTGATCGCGCTGGTCATGCTGGTGATCGGCGGTATGCAGGCCTACACGGTGGTGTGGGATCTGGGCGACGTGGGCATCGGCCTGATGACCATTTTCAACATGATAGCTTTGGTGCCCATGGCAAAGGAAGCGCTTGCCGCCCTGAACGACTACGAAAAACGCAAAAAACTGCAGTAAATAGCAAAGGCCCGGCTCCCTGTAACATGGGAACCGGGCCTTTCAGGTTATTTTATTGCAGATCAGATTTGTTTAAAAGCAGCCCGCCTGCAAGCCCGGCCAGCGCGGGCAGCACCCAGCCAAAGCCCATGCTGCCCAGCGGCAGAGCGTTGGCGGCGGCAGATACTGCCCCCAGCGGCAGCGCAGCGGCGATGCTCTGCAGGGCGGTCAGGCCCATGCACAGCGGATACACCGCCCGGTGCTTTTCAAGGCCCGGCATAAAGGAAAGCAGGATCAGCACGATGGCTGCGGGATAAATGGCGTTCAGCACCGGAGTGGACAGCCGGATGATGGCAGCAAGGCCGAGGTTCGATACCAGCATACTGGCCACAGCAAAAAAAGCTGCGATGGCAGGGTAGGGGATGCGGGGCAGCAACTGATGAAAATACTGACCCACGCAGGCGATCAGGCCCACGCAGGTGTTAAAGCATGCAATCACAAAAATGGCTGCGACCAGCACAAGGCCCGCCCGGCCGAACAGCGTTTGCGCCAGAGCGGTAAGCACCTCGGCACCGGTGGCAAGGCCCGGATACACCGTGCCGGTCTCGGCCCCGGCGTGGCCCAGCATGGCGTAGACCACCAGCAGCAGCCCGCCTGCAATAAAACCGGCCCGGATGGTGCCGCCCTCCACGGCACGGCTTTCTGTGACACCCCGGGCGCGGATGTTCAGGGCAATGACCGCGCCAAAATTCAGCCCGGCCAGCGTGTCCATGGTCTGGTAGCCGTACAGGATGCCCTGCACAGCGGGCAGGGCTGCGTACTCTGCGCTGGGTGTGCCGTAGTGTGCCGCCAGCGGATGGATGAGACACCCGGCAAACAGCACCACGATGAGCACGATCAGGCAGGGGCAGAGGATGCGGCCCAGCCAGTCGGTAAGCTTTTCCGGCCGCAGCGCCACCAGAAAGGCCGCTGCAAAAAACAGCACCGAGTAGGCCAGCTGCAGCCCGGTACCGCCGCCTATCAGCGGCACCAGCATCTGGAAGGAGGTACTGGCGGTGCGGGGGATGGCAAGGCAGGGCCCGATGGAAAGATACACCAGAATGGTGAACACCATGGCGAACACCGGATGCACCCGGCCGGCAAGCTTATCCAGACCGCCCGCCCGGGCCACAGCCACCACGCCCGCAATGGGCAGGCCGACGGCGCTGACGGCAAGGCCCGCAAAGGCAGGCCAGAGGCTGGTACCGGCCTGTGCGCCCAGATGCGGCGGGAAGATTAGGTTCCCGGCTCCGAAAAACATGGAAAATAGCGTAAAACTGACCAAAAGCAGGCTTTTGCCGGAGAGCTTCTGCATAGGACAGACACCTCATTTCTTTCCTGCATCAAAGATGACAGAGATTTATACAGTTCAGTTTATCGTTTTATTGATTTCATGTCAAGAAAGAAAAACATGAAGAAAAGTAATGGTAGGCATGATAAGCTCTTATGCATCATGATGCACGGGTCATTGGCGTTTGGAAAAAGATGTGGTATGATACTTATACAATCCGCAGAGCGGAGGCCATTTCAGACCGTCAGGAGCAGGAAAGAACCATGAACCAACACAAACAACTTTTTGAGCGGCTGGCTGCTGCGGCCTTCTGGCTGGCGGTGTGGCAGTGCGCCGCCATGGCGGTGGGACAGGAGGTGTTCCTTGTTTCGCCGGTGCAGGCGGGGTACACTCTTTTGCAGCTTTTGCCGCAGGCAGAGTTCTGGCAGCGGGTGGGTTTCAGCTCCGGGCGCATTCTGCTGGGTTTTGGGCTGGGCGTGGCCGTAAGCATCGTGCTGGCTGTGGCCGCACAGGCGTGGCACACGGCAGATGTGCTGCTTGCTCCGGTGCTGCAGCTGGTCAAAGCCACGCCGGTGGCAAGCTTTATCATTCTGGCGCTGGTGTGGGTGCGGGGGGCATCGCTTTCGGTGCTCATCAGCTTTTTAATGGTGCTGCCCGTGCTGTACGGTGCGGTGCGCATCGGCATCCAGAGCGCAGACCCACAGCTGTTGGAGATGACGAAGGTGTTTCGCCTGCCGCTGGGCCGACGGCTGCGGGCGGTGTGGCTGCCTGCGGTACTGCCGGCTTTCCGGCAGGGATGCAGTGTGGCCCTTGGCATCTGCTGGAAGAGCGGCGTTGCCGCTGAGGTGATCGGCCTGCCCAATGGCAGCATCGGCGATGCACTCTACCGGGCCAAGATCACTCTTTCCACCGGGGAGCTGTTCGCATGGACGTTTGTGATCATCCTGCTCAGCGCCGGGTTTGAAAAGCTGTTCCTGCTGCTTCTGGACTGCGTGACCCGCGCCGTGACCGGGGAGGTGCCGCAATGCTGACCATCGAGCATCTGACAAAACAGTTCGGGGAGAAAACGCTTTTCCGGGATCTCTGCCTCACGGTGGAAGGCCCGGCGGTGCTGTGGGCACCCAGCGGCTGGGGCAAGACCACATTGCTGCGCATCCTCATGGGGCTGGAAGAACCCACTTCTGGTATAGTACAGGGCGTTGGCCGGGTGGCAGCAGTGTTTCAGGAAGACCGGCTCTGCCCACAGCTGACAGCTGTGCAGAACGTGACGCTGGTATTGCCCGGCAGTGCAGAACAATACAAAGAGCAAATCATAAAAGATTTTCAACAGTTTGGCATGGATGCTGCCGCACTGGCCCTGCCTGCAGCACGGCTTTCCGGCGGACAGAAGCGCCGCACGGCTCTGCTGCGGGCTTTGTGGGCCGCCAGCGATACGCTGCTGTTAGACGAACCCTTTACCGGAATGGACCCGGACACCCTTGCCGCTGCTGCGGCGCTGCTGCGGGAGCGCTGCGGAGAAAAGCCTGTCTTGCTGGCTACCCACGACCGCGAAGCCATCCGCCTTCTGGGCTGGCCGGTGGTTGAGCTGGAAAATGCCTGAGCCTGCATATATCCTATAGAATGAAAAATCGGAAAGACCAGAACGGCCTTTCCGATTTTTTGCTGCTTGGAATATTTTACTGAAAAATACGCAGGGGATACGGCGAACTGCATCAGTTCAGCAGCTTTGCCGGGTCAAGGTACTGCTCACCCTGCAGTACTTCCAGATGGATATGCGTCTCCTCGGCGCATTCGTTGGGAATGCTGCCTGCACGGCCAAGTATCTGGCCCACACTCACTTCATCGCCGGTCTGCACCGTGGGGTCGGCTGTGCCGCACACCCGCCACAGGTGCCCGGCGCTGTCCTCGATGCACACCACACTGCCCCAGCGGCTATCGGTGTCCACGGCGGTCACCTTACCGGCGGCGGGAGCACACACCTGTGCATCCTGCGCACAGGCGTAGTCCACACCGTTGTGGGTGCGCCAGTCGCCAAGGGTGCTGCTGTACACCAGCTCATCGCCGCTGTAGGCGTTCAAGACCCTGCCCGAGACGGGCTGCGTGGAGGCAGGCGCAGCTGAACTGCTGGCAGGCGAGGATGCGCCCTGCAGTGCGGAGGGTTCGTGCACCAAACCAGAGCCAGACTGCGCCCCAGAAGAGGACGCAGAGGATGCGGGCTTGGGTACATTTGCCGCAGATTCTGCGGCGTCGGTCACGGGCTGCTGCCATACATCGTCCTCCTGTGGGTCAAGGGTGAGCTGCGGCTCCGGGGCAGGTTCTTCCTGCGGGGTCGTCAGGTCGTCGTAGCTCTTTTTCAGTTCATCCCGCACGGTGCGCACTGCCCACACGCCCGCCGCTGCGGCTGCGACGAGACAGGCCAGCAGTGCCAGTGTAAAGCCCCTGCTGCGCAAAAACTTTTTGATCTGCTCCATTGTCGTTACTCCCATCTGCTGCATTGTGTACGCATTGCTTCTGGGCTTAGTGTGGGACAGCAGGGCAGGTTTTATGCACGGAACGATTTAAAATGGCCTCCATTTCATTCTGGCCATAATAGCGGAATTGTATTTATAGTGATGCAGAACCGGTCAGACTGCGGTCTGACCGGTTCTGCGTTTTCATGAGAGGGCCGCAGCCGGAAAATGCATCTTCCCTCTATGGCCTTCTGTGTTGATACCCAGAGCGAAGCGGAGGATATTCTAAATGATAGTACCAAACAAAAAGGCCCTCCCTTTTCGGGAGAGCCCTTGCAGATCAAAAATCAGTTGCGGCGGCGGCTGTTCATGCCCAACAGGCGTACAACATACAGGAAGATGTTGATGAAGTCCAGATACAACGTCAGTGCGCCGTAGATGGAAGCCTTCTCGGCCAGCTCGCCGTCATAGGCGTAGTAGGAGAACATCTGGCTCAGTTTCTGGGTGTCGTAGGCGGTCAGCAGCATGAACACCACCAGACCGACAGCGCTGTACAGCACCGTGGTAAGGAAGCTCATGCCGAACAGCATGCCCACAAAGCCGGTGATGATGAGCGCGAACAGGCCCATCATCAGCTTGGGACCCCAGCCGGACAGATCCTTGTGGGTAGTAGTGCCGTAGACCGCCATCAGGCCGAAGTACAGCGAGGTGGCAAGGAAGGCCAGCACCAGAGTGCCCAGATCAAATATCAGGAAGTAGTAGCTCAGCACCATGCCATTGAGCAGTGCATAGGCAAAGAAGGTGGCTCTTGCACCGCCCACCGACATGTTCTGCACGCGGGAGCTGAGCACATACACCAGCACCAGCTCTGCGATGGTGAACACCAGATACAGCGAGTTGACAACGTACAGCAGCGGGGTAGTGGCTGTAACGAACGCCGCTGCAAAGGTGATGAGCAGGCCTACCGCCATCCAGCGGTAGGTGCGGTTCATATAGTCAGCCGAGGTCATGGCAGGCTCCGTGTAGCCTCGATCGTAACCATTGTAATTGTAATCCATATGGGACTCCTCCAGTCTCTTTCTGCCGGAACACTTTTTCCTTGCTCCGGTCTACGGAATATAGTATACTGCATAGAAATGAACGTTTCATGAAAAAGGCTGTGATATTGTATGTCTCTTGGGCTTTATTTACACATTCCGTACTGTTTTTCCAAATGCAGATACTGCGATTTCTATTCCCATCCCGGTGAGCGCGGCGTACCGGAAGCTTATGTGAATGCTCTTTTGCGGGAGCTTTCCCGCTTTGCGCCGGAAGCACCTCTGCAGCCGGACACCCTTTATTTTGGCGGCGGCACGCCCAGCCTGCTGTGCCCGGAGCAGGCAAAACGGCTCATCGATGCGGCCCGGCCGATGCCCGGGGCCGAGATCACGCTGGAAGCAAACCCGGAGACGGTGACGGAAGAAAGCCTTGCAGGCTTCCGGGAGGCGGGCGTGAACCGCATCTCTTTCGGGGTGCAGTCTGCCCGGGATACCCAGCTGCGCACACTGGGCAGGCCGCACACGGCAAAGCAGGCGCGGGCTGCATTTGCCGCCGCGCAGCGCGCAGGCTTTGCGAACATCAGCGGCGACATCATGCTGGCACTGCCGCACTACACCGAAGCCGAGTTTGACGAAACGCTGGAACTGATCGAGGGTGGTGGGGCTACCCATATTTCGGCATATCTGCTGAAGATCGAGCCGGATTCGGCCTTTGGAAAGCATCCACCCGAAGGCCTGCCCACCGGCGATGAAGCCGCCGATTTTTACCTTTATGCAGTGGAACAGCTGGAACACCACGGCTACAAACAGTACGAGATCTCCAACTTTGCAAAGCCCGGCTATGAGGGCAGACACAACCTCATCTACTGGGACTGCGGCGACTATCTGGGCCTTGGCCCGGCGGCGCACTCCTGCATGGGCGGCAGGCGGTTCTATTATCCGCCGGATACCGCTGCGTTCCTGAACGATGCCGCCGCCCCGGTGATGGACGGCAGCTGCGGCGCAGAGGACTACCTTATTTTACAGCTGCGTCTGCGCAAAGGCCTTTCGCTGGATGCATACAAAAAAATTTACGGGAAAGAATTTTCCACCGCACAGCTGGCCTTTGTGCAAAACTGCGTCCGGGCGGGCTATGCAAGCTTTGACGGCCGCACCCTTGCCCTGACCCCGGCGGGCCTCATCGTGCAGAACAGCATCCTTGCCCAGCTGTTGTAATTGGCAGAAATACGGCAACACATTGCTTTTGTGTGTCGATTCTGGTATGATATACTCGTACTATTAGGCGATGGGAGAGAAAACGGATGGCGAAGGTATTGATCGTCGGCGCAGGCGCGGCAGGACTGATGGCGGCGGGTACCGCCGTGCGGGAGGGGCATCAGGTGACGGTGCTGGAACACATGGACAAGCCCGGCCAGAAGATCCTTGTCACCGGCAAGGGCCGCTGCAATGTGACCAACGACTGCCCGGCGGAGGAATTTCTGCGCCATGTGCGCACGAACCCGCGCTTTCTGTATTCGTCGCTGGGGGCCTTTCCACCGGCAAAGACCATGGAACTGTTCGAGGGCCTTGGCGTGGAGCTGAAGGTGGAGCGCGGCCGCCGGGTGTTTCCAGTATCGGACAAGGCCGAGGAGATCCGGCAGGCTCTTTTGCGCTATGCGCAGGATGCTGAACTCGTGCATGACGGCGCGAAAAAGCTGCTATTGGAAGAGGTGACACCGGAGCCGGAAGCAGCTCCCGCCGCACCGGAAAACCCGCGCCACCCCAAAAAGAAAAAGGCAGGCCCGGCACTGCGGTGCATCGGTGTGCGGGGCACCTCCGGCCGGGAGTACCGGGCGGATGCCGTGCTGGTGGCCACCGGCGGCGTGAGCTACCCCACCACCGGCTCTACCGGCGACGGCTACAAACTGGCCCAGCAGGCCGGGCACACCCTCATCGAGCCGGTGCCCAGTCTGGTCAGTCTTGTGAGCCATGACGCGGACTGCAAAAAGATGATGGGCTTGGCGCTGAAAAACGTCACCCTGACCCTGTTCGAGGACGGCAAGGCCATTTTTGACGAGCAGGGCGAAATGCTGTTCACTCATTTTGGCATCAGCGGCCCGCTGACTTTGAGCGCATCCAGCCATCTGGGCGACATGAAAAAACACAAGTATCATGCGGAGATCGACCTCAAGCCCGCTCTCAGCGAGGAGCAGCTTTACGACCGCATCACGCGGGATTTTGCCCTGCTGGCAAACCATGCAGCGCAGGGCGCGCTGGTAAAGCTTTTGCCGTCCAGTATGCAGCCGGTGATGGTGGCGCGCTGGGGCATCGACCCGGCTACCAAGGCAAACCAGATCACCCGGGAGCAGAAGAGGGAGCTGGTGCAGCTGATGAAGCACTGGCGGGTGTCCATTGATGCCCGGGGCGATCTAGCCCACGCGGTGATCACCAGCGGCGGCGTGTCCGTGCGCGAGGTAGACCCCAGGACGATGCAGAGCAAAAAGGCGCTGGGCCTGTATTTTGCGGGCGAGGTGCTGGATGTGGATGCCTATACCGGAGGCTACAACCTGCAGATCGCCTTCTGCACTGCACAGGCATTTGCAAATAATCTGTAATTACAGATAAAACAATTTTAAATGCCCTCCGCGCTGCTCTGGGCATATTTATAGGAATAGGTTTTTTTGATTTGTATATTGAAAACGACTGCGGTCGTTTTCAATATACGTTTTCACAAAAAGAGTTGTTGCCGGGATGGTCTCACAGACCGCTGCGCAACTGTTCCTGAAGGGAACGAGCAGCAATGCAGTTCTCCGTTACGACCCCATCCGGTGAAAATGTGTTTGGAGCGCTCCGCAGAGCGCAAAAATATTAAAATGATTTTCCGCTGAAGATGGCCACAGCGAATGCGGAGGCCATTTTAAATCGTTCAGTTTAAAAAGGAGAGATACAACATGGTATCTGTTGCAATCGACGGGCCTGCAGGTGCAGGCAAATCTACGCTGGCACGCCGTTTGGCGGCTGAAATGGGCTATATTTATGTGGATACCGGTGCCATGTACCGCGCCATCGGCCTGTATGCCCTGCGTGCGGGCAAGGACCCCAAGGACAACGCAGCGGTCAACGCGCTGCTTCCCCAGATCGAGCTGCGGCTGGCCTCTATTGAGGGCGAGCAGCACATTTATTTAAAGGAAGAGGATGTGAGCACCGCCATCCGCACCGAGTACCCATTTCAGGAGATAATGTAACTTTTACCGTATATTGTTTTGGAATACTCAATGCTACAATAATACCAACAAGCATCCCTATTCCCACAGCCTTATATATCGTTTTACGAATGTCAATTATATTGCGGAAAATATCAATTAAACCAACTTCCATTCCATTTCGATGTTTCTCACTCTCTCCCAATGATGAGTTCCCATTACTAACATACTGATTTTCAATCATAAGAATCAAGAATTCATTTTTTTATTAAATTAGCAATAGAGGCAACCATCATTCCCAAAGTACTGAATGTAGTAGCATAACTCAAAATGTTTCCGATATTAGTTTTCTTCTTAGCCTTACTAGGAATAATTATCTCACAACCGGGTTCAACTTGTTTCTTGCCACTACCCTTCACCTTAGTCACCTGACCATTCATATAAACAATGAACTTCTTACTCTTCTTCGCATTCTCTGAATAACCTCCCGCCTGATTCAGGTAGTAGTCTACATCCTTGCCTTTCATATAAGAAACAGTATTAGGAACCATGACGGCACCATTGATTGTTACCGTATTATTATTCTTCGGAATAGAGACTACATCACCCTCACGCAACACAATATCTGCCGTACTTCCGGGATTGGCCAACGCCTTCTCCAAATCGATACCGACCGTAAACGTATCCTCCACGCGGACACCCAGGGAATCAAGCATAGCCTCACCCAACTGACGGCTCATCAAACGGATTACATCACCCATACGT
>ENA-OPAG01000320-OPAG01000320.1-human-gut-metagenome-genome-assembly--contig:-NODE-320-length-30592-cov-6.148377_pt1 | contig 30592 bp, 19 predicted proteins | sample MGYA00241053_ERZ501422 | MGnify/ENA primary metagenome ERZ501422 (study PRJEB25962, sample SAMEA2042619) | human gut metagenome | biome: human gut; feature: human-associated habitat; material: faeces... | reverse complement strand
AATGTTGCATGGTTAATAAATTGCTAATGTGCCAATATGCCAATATGCTAATTTGCCAACTAGCTGCGCTGTGTTCCGCATGGCGCATTGGCAAATTAGCATATTATCAGGTCGGCAAATTACTTTTATAGTAGAGTGTGGAACAATTTTCCCGCACAAATGTTTTTTGTGCCGCTTCTTTTATCTGTCCGGCAGTGACCGAGCGATATTTGTTTACTTCATTGTTAATATCCTCCGCTTTGCCGGTCAGTTCAAAATAAGCCAGATTGGTAGCCACATTCAGGTAATTCAGGTTATTGAATATCTGTTCGCTTTCATAGCGGTTCTTTACTTTTTCCAGCTCGTCCTCGTCCACACTTTCTTCCGTCAATGCCTTCAGTTCCTGCCATACGGCTGTTTCGGCAGCTTCCAGCGTGACGCCTGGGGCGGGTTTGCCGGTGATATGGAACAATCCCTCGTCAATGCTGCCCGAGATATAGGCGTCGATGCTGTTGAATACCTGTTTCTCTTGCACCAGATGCTGCACCAGGCGGCAGGAACGTCCGCTGCTCAGCAAGTCGCTCAGCATATCAAAAGCATAGTAGTCGGGATGGCGTCGTTCACAGATATGGAATGCCATAAAGAGCGCGTCTACAGGCACGTTCCGTTCCACTGTCAGCCGACGTTCCTCCGTTTGCCGGGGTTCTGCCGGCAGTGAGCGGGGGGGGACGTTGCGGCGTGGGATAGGGCCGAACCACTTTTCGGCCAGTGCCACTGTCTCTTCAAAAGTAATATGTCCCGTTACAGCCAGAATGGCATTGTCCGGTGCATAATATTTAAAGAAAAAAGCTTTTACCTCTTCAAGGGTGGCATTGGCTATGTGGCTGATTTCTTTGCCGATGGTAGGCCACTGGTACGGATGCACCTTATAAGCCAGGGCACGTAGCAGATGCGAGGCGTCTCCGTATGGCTGGTTCAGGTTCCGCTGTTTGAACTCTTCGATTACCACTTGCCGTTGCACTTCCAGACTGCGCGGGTTAAAGTCGAGAGACAACATACGGTCACTCTCCAGCCAGAATCCGGTTTCCACATTCTGACGGGGGAGGGTGATGTAATAATTGGTTATGTCATTATTTGTCCATGCGTTATTCTCGCCTCCGGCATTTTGTACCGGAGTGTCATAGTCGGGCACATGGACAGAGCCTCCGAACATCAGGTGCTCAAACAGATGGGCGAATCCGGTATGGTCAGGATCTTCATCGCGTGCGCCCACATCGTACAGCAGGTTCAGTGCCACCATCTGAGTCGTATTGTCCTCATTGTGTATCACACGCAGCCCGTTGGACAAGGTGTATCGGTTAATGTTAATCATCTGAGTTGCAAATTACTGAATACTTGCCTTGAGAATCCGGATATTCTCTACAGGGCGGTCTGCGCGGTTCGTTTTTGCTATTTCAATATTCTCCACTACTTCCATGCCTTCGGTTACTTCACCGAATACGGTATAAGAACCGTCCAGGTGGGGAGCGCCGCCTACGGTGCTGTATGCTTTGATCTGTTCGGGGGTGAAGCGGAATTTCTCTTCTTTGTCCGCCAGTTCACGGGCTTGGGCTTCCAGTGTGTCCTGCAATTCCAGTAATCCGGCATTGTCGCCCGCCTTGCGCATCTTGTATATTTCCTTCATGTGCTGGCGTGCTAGACTGTCGAACAGGGCCTCTTCGTGCTGTTCGTTTATTTTGTTCTCCATGCCCAGCAGTTGCGGTTCGGTGAACTTGCGTCCGGTAACAATATAGAACTGGCAACCCGATGAAGCCTTTTCGGGGTTCACATCATCACCCTGGCGTGCTGCCGCCAATACTCCTTTCTTGTGGAAGAATTTCGGATTGAATTCGGCGGGAATGGTGTAACCCACATCACCGCTGCCCAGCATGGCGGTATCCGATGCGTTTTTGCTGTCCGGATCGCCGGCCTGGATCATGAATTGTTTGATAACCCGGTGGAACAACGTACTGTCATATACTCCCTCTTTTACCAGTTTGATAAAGTTATCACGATGTTTCGGCGTTTCATTATACAGGGCCACTGTGATATTCCCCATGGTGGTTTCCAGTTTCACTAGGGTACGCTTTTCATTTTCCATATGATGATTCGTTTGTTTTTTCGAGCCGGCGCTGCATGCAGTCAATGCGATGAAGGCCAGGCATATTAGTAAAATTTTGTTTGAAGTCATGAGCTATTTTTTATTTATCGGACAAAGATAGGAAATAAAATTGAGAGTAAGAGCGGAAAAGCGAAGAAAGGAAGGATAAAAAAAGGGAGAGAGCGGAGGAATACTTCAGATGCAGACGCGGCAGAACCAGGTCTTTTTTTCTCACAAACGTGCGTGTTCTTATAATTTGTAGAGAAGAAAAGTAAATGAGGCAGAGTGAGGGGAAGAGAAGCACCGGAAAGAGAAAAGACGAAAGAAAATAGATAAAAAGACCGGCGGCAAAACCGGAAGATGATAAAACTTGAAAAAAGAAAATTAAAAAAGTTTCTGAATAACATGGCTTGCATAAGTCTTGAAATTCGCATTAAATGGTAGTATGGCATACATCGTTTCAGGGGGAGGAGCCTTTGATGAGAGATGCCGGATTTATATCGCATTATAATGTACACGCACGTGTGTGAGAAAAAAGGACCTGCGTCTGCCGCGTCTGCGTCTGCGTTTGAAGTAGCTTCCGTCTTCTTGGGCATCTGCCGTCTTGTGTCTGTATTGTTCATGTTATGGGAACAGACGGGAGAGCTGAAAGATTTAAATCTTGCGGCGGTAAGATTATAGATCTTATACCTGAAAGATTATAAATCTTTCCCGGTAGCAACAGGTATGCCGTAAGTTCTTTTTTTAATAAATTATGGGAAACAAAAGATAAAAGCTGCGTTCTTTCAACCATTATGCCGATAAAATTGTTTAAATTTGCAGGAATACTTGTACAGACACTCAATGAAGAAAAAATATGTTCGTTGGACATTGTGGACGATAGCATCTCCGTTCATTCTGTTCGTCATTTTATGTATATTGATTTATTTGCCACCCATTCAGAACTTTCTGGTGGACAAAGCTGCTGTATATGCCTCGGAAACTACCGGTATGAATATCTCCGTGGGACGTATCTCTTTGTCTTTTCCGTTGAATCTGGTGGTGACCGATGTAGATGCCGCTTCCCCGCATAATGATACGTTGCTCAGTGTACGCCGCCTGCAAGTGAATGTGCAGTTGCTGCCACTGCTGAAAAAGCAGGTGGAAGTGGATGGCATATCCCTGCAAGGAGCCACAGTGAATTCTAATGACTTGATACATGGCATGAAGTTGAACGGTACTTTGGGGGAATTGTTCATTTCCAGTCATGGAGTGGCGCTGGACCCCGAAACTGCCATCGTTAACAAAGTCTTGTTGAAAGATACGGATTTATCTCTCTGCCTGAATGACACCGCTGCGGCCGATACGGCTGCAAGCGACACCACCTATTGGAAAATAATATTGCAGGATATTGATTTGCAGAATGTATCCTTTGCACTGGATATGCCTTTGGACAGCTTGTCATTGGCGGCTTCGCTGGATAATGCCACACTGCGCGACGGGCTGATAGACTTGCATAAATCGGCCTATTCGCTGCAAACGTTCCGGATAAAGAACGGACGTGTGCGCTACGACAGCGGGAAGCCGCTGGCTGCCGACAGCCTGCCCTCCGGACTGGACCCGTCCCATATTGCACTGACGGATATCGGTGTGAAACTGGACTCCCTGTACTACGAAGGCAGGAATATGAAAGCCATAATCAGCCAGTTTGTGCTGAAAGAGCGTTCGGGAGTGGAAATCGTTTCTGCCACAGGGCGGATGGTTTCCAATGACAAGGTGCTGCGTGTGCCTTCATTGAAACTGGAAACCCGGGATTCTTATCTGGAACTGAACGCTGCGATGGATTGGAATGCCTTGGATTTCAAAGGTGAAGGCTTGATGTCCGCACGGCTGATGGCCGATATAGGAAAGCCGGATGTGGTGAGATTCATGGGAAGCATGGATGAAAAGTTTATCCGGAAATATCCTTCCGAACCCCTGCGCATCCGTACAGGGATTGACGGGGATTTGAACAAACTGAAACTGACCACTCTTACCGCAGAACTTCCCGGTGCATTGGAACTGTTCGCCAAAGGTGAGCTGACTAGCCTGACGGACAGCTTGCTGCGTGGAGGAGATATCACGCTGCAAGCTGAAACCAAAGATTTGAAGTTTATCTCCACGTTGGCCGAAGGAATAGAAATTCCATACGGAACGCGCTTGGAAGGCAAATTTACGATGGCGGGCGCTAAAATGGGCACGGACCTGCTGCTGATGCAGCCCGAAGCCCAAGCGGTGGCTGCGGCCGATACCATTCCTATAACAGTTTATAATGACAGCATTTCCGTGGCTGATGATTTCAAGATGGAACGGGCGGCCCGTCTGTTTGCCAAATACGACTTGTCGCGTGACAGGTATGAGGCAGACTTGGCTGTCAATCATTTTGACCTGCACCAGTTTATGCCTGCCGATTCTTTGTACACCTTGTCCACCCGTCTGAAAGTGGAGGGGGAAGGTTTTGACTTTTTCTCTCCCCGTACTTATTTCAATGCGGAGGGCGGTATAGACCGTTTCCATTATGGCAGTTATCATTTGACAGGAATCTCACTGGCTGCCGGACTGGAGAAATCGAAGGTACATGCTTTACTGGCAGTGAAAAACTGGACCATGGATATCAAGGCGCATCTGGATGGTATCTTGAAACCTCATGATGTTTCGGGCGACTTGAAAATGGATGTGGCTCATTTGGATTGGCAGGCGCTTCATCTGATGGATACCCGTTTTCAGACCTCCCAGCACTTGGGTGTCCGTTTCAGCAGTGATCTCAGAAAAAGGTATGCCGTAGAGGCCGAGATGACGAATGCCACGATTGTCACTGCCAAACGCACTTCCCATTCCAAGGACCTGTTTGCCGGATTCAGCACTTCCAGAGATTCCACTTTTGCTTATCTGCGTGCGGGGGACCTTGATTTGAGTCTGGAAGGAGCAGGGCATATGGAATACATTTCCGGCAGGGCGGATTTGCTGATGAAGAAACTGGCGGAACAATGGGAAAGCAAACATATTGAACAGGAGGAACTTCGGGAATTCCTTCCGGGACTATGTCTGAAAATATCTTCCGGCCCCGATAATCCGATAGCCAATTATCTGTCGATGATGGGATTGTCATACAGCCGTCTGTTCATGGATATGGATTCATCTCCGGCGGAGGGGTTGAACGGGGAGGCTTATCTCTATGGATTGCGTACAGACAGCCTGACCTTGGATACCATCTATCTGGATGTACAGCAGGACCTGAATGGCATAAATATGTTGAGCGGAGTGGTGAACGGGCCCAAACCGGGACAGGAGGCGTTTGATGTGACGCTGGAGGGAAATGTGGGAAACAACAGCGCCCAGTTGTTGGTCCAATACCTGAATGCCCGTAAGGAACAGGGAGTATATATGGGCGTGATGGCCGACCTGCGCCGCCACGGCATACGCATGAAGGTTTTTCCGGAGCATCCCACGTTGGTATACCGTCCTTTTACCGTGAATAAAAATAACTATATTTATCTGGCTGACAACGGGCGGATTCATGCCAATCTGGATTTGCGTGACGAGCAGGGGGCCGGACTCAGTTTCTATACCAATCGGGAAGATACCATAGCCAAACAGGATATGACGGTGGAGCTTTCACGTATCAATCTGAAAGAATTCCGGCGTATCCTTCCCTATATGCCCGATATGGAAGGATGGATCGGGGCGGAAGCGCATTATATAGATTCCGGCCCGTATATGATGGTGAGCAGTGACCTGCGTATAGATGAATTCAAGTATGAAGGCAGTGCGCTGGGAAATTGGGAACTGGGGGGTGTGTATCTGCCCGGTGAGGCAAAGGATCATCATCTGGATGCCTATATACGCCATGATGGTGAGGAGATAGCCCATTTGGGAGGTATCTATCTGCCCGCGGAGGAAGGAACGGGAAGCCTGAGCGCGGATATAGCCTTCGAACATTTTCCGCTGAATGTCGCCAATCCGTTTGTGCCCGACCGCATGGTGGAACTGGATGGGGATATTGATGGAACATTGTCCATGAAAGGTGACCCGGCCAAACCCTTGCTGAATGGGGAACTGGCATTGGATTCCGTGACTTTCTTCATGCCGGAGATGTCTGCCATGTTCCGTTTTGATAATGAACCGGTGCAGGTGGTGAACAGTAAGATGATGTTCAAGGATTTTGATATATTCACCAAAGGGAAGACCCCTTTTACGATTAATGGAGAGGTGGACTTCTCGGATTTGGAACGGACGGCGGTGAACCTTAAAATGCATGCCGAGAATTATGAGCTGCTGAATGCTCCCCGTACCAAGCGGGCTATGGTTTACGGCAAGATGTATGTGGACTTTAACGCAACGCTGCGCGGTCCTGTGGAGGAACTGGTGATGCGGGGGAACATGAACATATTGGGGAAAACCAATGTGACCTATGTTCTGAAAGACTCTCCCTTGACGGTGAACGACCGTTTGGGGGATATGGTGACTTTTGTCAATTTTAACGACACAACCTCGGTGGAAGAGTCCTCTGTCCAGCAAATCTCTTTGGGAGGGATGGATGTGGCCATGACCATGCATATAGACCAGGCGGTGCAGGCACGTGTGGATCTGGTGCCGGACGGCTCCAACTATATGTTGCTGGAAGGGGGCGGAGACTTGTCATTCCAGTACACTCCTCAGGGGGATATGTTGCTGACCGGGCGTTATTCCTTGATGAGCGGGGAGATGAAATACCAGATTCCGATTATTCCGCTGAAGACTTTTAATATTCAAAATGGCAGTTATGTGGAGTGGACGGGAAATATCATGAATCCGCAACTGAACATTACCGCGACCGAAAGGGTCCGTGCTTCGGTGGGCGAGGATGGAAAGACTTCGCGTATCGTCGGGTTTGATGTAGGGATCGCTTTGAGCCAGAGTCTGGAGAATCTGGGGCTGGCGTTTACCCTTTCGGCTCCCGAGGATGCGTCTGTGCAAGACCAGCTGAATGCCATGTCGGTGGAGGAACGGGGAAAACTGGCTGTCACCATGCTGGTGACCGGAATGTATATGGCTGAAGGAAACTCTACGGGAGGATTTAATGTGAATAATGCCTTGAACTCATTCCTGCAGAGCGAAATCTCGAATATTGCCGGAAAAGCACTTGATATCAATGTGGGCATGGAAACGGTGGATGATGCCGATAGCGGCGGGAAACGCACGGATTATAACTTCCAGTTCGCCAAACGTTTCTGGAATAACCGATTCCGTATAGTGGTAGGCGGTAAAGTGTCTACCGGAAGTACGGTACAGCAGGATGAAACCTTTATTGATAATGTATCCATAGAATACCGCCTGGACAACAGCGGTACCCGGTATGTCAAGCTCTTCCACGACAAGAACTATGAGAGTGTGCTGGAAGGTGAGATCATAGAGACCGGTGTGGGTATTGTGCTTCGCAAGAAGATGAGCCACCTGGGCGAACTGTTTATTTTCAAGTCTAAGAAGAAAAAATGATCGTTGGAGATATGGAGAGAAAACATAACATAAACCTGCTTCTATTATCGGTATTGTTGCTGGTGACAGCTGCCTGCTCTACTACCAGGAACTTGCCGGAAGACGAAACGCTATATGTCGGTGTGAAAAATATGGAGATTCTGAATGAGGACAAGACCCCTGCCGGTGTCCAGACCTTGGAAGAGGTGGAGGCTGCTTTGTCTTATCCTCCCAATAATGCCATTCTGGGAAGCAACTCCTTGCGTTTTCCCATTCCTTTCGGTTTGTGGATATACAATGATTTTGTGAAATACCAGGATAAAAAGGGGGTGGGGCATTGGATCTTCAACAAGCTGGGGGCTGCTCCGGTGTATTTGTCTACAGTGAACCCGGAAACCCGTGTGAAGGTGGCGACCAATCTGTTGCACGATTATGGCTTTTTCAATGGTGCTGTGACTTATTCTGTAGACTCGTTGAAGAATCCTCGGAAAGCCAAGTTAAGTTATAAGATTGATATGGCGAACCCTTATTATCTGGACTCTGTCATGTATCTGAAATATCCTCCTCGCGCCGATAGTCTGATCAGGGCTGCTTATGACCAGAGGGTATTGCATAAAGGAGATAATTTCAGTGTATTGAAACTGGAGGAGGAACGCCAGCGGCTGAGTACCCTTTTCCGTAACAATGGTTATTATTATTTCCGTCCCGAATTCATTACTTTCCGTGCGGATACCTTGCGCAAACCGGGAATGGTCAGTTTGCAGGTTGTCCCGAAAGCCGGAGTGCCTGCCGATGCGAAAAAACCTTATTATATAGGGAATACCTCTGTTTATCTCACCGGATATAAAGGGGAGGAACCTACCGATTCCATCGTCTTTCCGGGAATGACTTTGCACTATAGCGGTAAGAAACCCGGCATCCGCCCCGGAGTATTGGCTAAGCGCTTCTTTTACCAGAAAGGGCAGCTTTATTCTCAGGCCCGCCAGAATTTTACGCAGGAAGCCTTGGCGCGTCTGGGCATTTTCAAATTTGCCGAGTTCCGCTATGCCCCGCAAGATACATTGCCGGGGTGTGATACGCTGAATGTGCGGATGAATGCTACATTCGATTTGCCGTATGACGGAGAACTGGAATTCAATGTGACTACCAAGAGTACGGATCAGACTGGTCCCGGAGCGATTTTCAGCCTCTCGCGGAAGAATTTCATGCGTACAGCCGCCACGCTTTCTTTCCAGTTGAAAGGGTCATACGAATGGCAGACCAATTCTACGGCGGATGGGAACAGTTCTAAATTGAATTCATACGAGCTGGGAACTTCTTTCTCATTGGAGTATCCTCGCCTGGTGTTGCCGTGGATGAGTAAAAAAATGATGCGCTCACGATTTCCGCAGCATACCTCGTTCAAGTTGTATGCCAGTCAGTTGAACCGTGCCCGCTTCTTTAAAATGCTTTCTTTCGGTGGAACGGTGTCATACGATTTCCAGCCTTCGCGGGTATGGAAACATACGGTGACTCCTTTCAGACTGGCATTTAATACGTTGCAGCATACTACTACACGTTTTGATACGATAGTGGACAAGAACCGGAGTTTGAAAATCAGTTTGGGAAATCAGTTTATTCCGGCTATGAGTTATACGTTTACGTATGATAACGCCCCGTTGAAGAAACGCAATAATTTATGGTGGGAGACGTCCTTTACTTCGGCTGGTAATCTGACTTCGTTGGTGTATGCTGCTTTTGGGAAAGGATTCAAGGAAACAGATAAGAAGTTATTGAACAGTCCTTATGCGCAATTCCTGAAAATGACATCCGAAGTGCGTTGTTTGTTTAAAGTCGGAGAGAAACAGCATATAGCCACTCGTTTGATGGGGGGGATTTTGTATGCATACGGGAACCAGACTGTAGCGCCCTACAGCGAGCAGTTCTATATTGGGGGAGCCAACAGTATCCGTGCGTTTACAGTGCGCTCTATCGGCCCCGGTTCTTATCGTCCTGAAGATAAACAGTATGGTTATCTGGATGAGACCGGAGATGTGAAGCTGGAAGCGAATGTGGAATACCGTTTCCCTATCCTGGGTGATTTGTACGGGGCAGCTTTTCTGGACGCGGGAAATGTGTGGCTGCTGCGTGAGCAAAAGAATGAGGAAGGTGAGAATATACGCCCCGGCGGTTTGCTTACTCTTCGTAATTTTGCTAAAAGTGTAGCTTTGGGTACTGGGGTGGGGTTGCGTTATGACCTTACTTTCCTGGTGATCCGCCTGGATCTGGGTATTGCTCTTCATGATCCGTATGACACCGGCAAGAAAGGATATTATAATATTCCTAAGTTTAAGGATGGACTGGGATTGCACTTTGCTATCGGCTATCCTTTCTAGAAATAGGGCTTGATTTGCGTCAAAAGGAGGGAAATGATTGATTTATGCTCGAATTTGAATGGAATGTAGCTTTTTTCCTCCGTATTATTTTGTAGCTTTGTACCATCAAATATTCAATTTTAAATAAATAAACTATGAAACCAACTTTATTTTTATTGGCGGCTGGTATGGGCAGCCGTTACGGAGGATTGAAGCAATTGGATGGTCTGGGTCCTAACGGCGAAACTATTATGGATTATTCTATTTATGACGCTATCAACGCCGGTTTTGGAAAACTGGTCTTTGTTATCCGTAAAGATTTTGAACAAGATTTTCGTGAAAAGATTATTTCTAAATATGAAGGTCATATTCCTTGCGAACTGGTATTCCAGGCTTTAGACAATCTGCCGGAGGGTTTTACTTGTCCTGCGGAGCGTACAAAACCTTGGGGAACTAACCATGCTGTCATGATGGGAGCTGATGTGATACAGGAACCGTTTGCAGTGATCAATTGCGATGACTTCTATGGCCGTGACTCGTTCCAGGTAATGGGCAAGTTCCTTTCTGCACTGCCCGAAGGTGCTAAAAACACGTATGCTATGGTGGGCTTCCGTGTAGGAAATACATTGAGCGAGAGTGGAACGGTATCCCGCGGCATCTGCGGAACCAATGCGGATCATTTGTTGACTTCCGTGGTAGAACGTACCAAGATTCAGCGCATAGACGGAGAAGTGAAGTATATTGACGACAATGGCGAATGGACAGCTACCCCTGACACAACTCCGGTGAGCATGAACTTCTGGGGCTTTACTCCTGATTACTTTGCTTACAGCAAGGAATTCTTTAAAGCATTCTTGAGTGATCCTAAAAATATGGAAAACTTGAAGAGTGAATTCTTTATTCCGCTGATGGTGGACAAGCTGATTAATGACGGTACTGCTACCGTTGAGGTATTGGATACTACCAGCAAATGGTTTGGAGTAACTTATCCTGAAGACCGTCAGAGTGTGGTTGATAAGATCCAGGCATTGGTGGATGCCGGTGAATATCCTGCGAAATTATTTTAAGATGAGAGGTAGTGTGGTCACACTTATATAATTTACTTTCGGGGGCTGTCCGTTTTTTTCGGACAGCCCCCGTTGGATTACTATTTCTTATCTTCTGTTTTCATTATTGCATCTTGTATTCGCTGGGAGATAACCCGGTATGGTGCTTGAAGTATTTGCCAAAAAAGGAAGGGTTCGGGAAATTCATAAAATAGGCTACTTCCTGAATAGACATGACGGAATATTTCAACAGCGCTTTGGCTTCCAGTATCACATATTCGTCAATCCACTCTCCGGCAGTTTTTCCGCTTACTTTCTTTACTACGGTGGAGAAATGTTTGGGACTCAGGAATAATTGCTCCGCGTAAAAGTCTACGCGTCTTTCTTTGCGGTGATGTTCAGTCAGCAGATTAATGAATTGATTAAATAATACTTCTTCTCTTTTCAGTGATTTCGGATTTTCAGAAAGGAATTCCGGCTGTCTTCTATGAAGAATAGAACCTATCTTGTATAAATAGGCTCCCATCAGCCTACGTACGATTTCTGTTTTGAAGTTATCGTTCCGGCTTACTGTTTCTTCTATGAGTTGATAGAAGGATTTCAGTTCCTGCACTTCTTCTTCTGTCAAATGGAATTTGGGATTCTCTTTCAATGAGATGAAAAATGGCATGAAACTGTTCAGGTTGATATACATCTCTTTTAAGAAATCAGATGATATTAAAAACATTTGTGACAAATGAATGCCCGGTGATAACATGGACTGTAGAATATCGCCGGGAGCGCAAATAATCAGATCGTTTTTCTCAATGTCGTATTCCCGTAAATTGATATTGACTTTGGCAGAGCCTTTTTCACGGATAGAGATAATGATTCCATCCAGCCGTAATGGGTATTTAAAGATGGGGTTCATATTCTCGGGGATGTAATGTTCGCTTCTATCCATTACAAAATCATTGTTAATCCCTTTTAAACAGGGATTCATCTGTCGGATACGGGCTATGGATATATTTCCTATTTCATGTTCCATATTTCTTAATTTTGCCCCAAATGTATAAATCAAAAATCAATAATCCATTCTTTTTTTCTCATAATATTATTTTTTAAATGAAATTGACGGATGTGAATACAGAAGAGCTTGATGGCAGAAAATCTTAATTCTATTTAAAAGGGTGAGGTTGGCAAACTGTTTGTACATAATAACATGTATATTTAACAACAAAATTATAAAGAACAAAACTATGTCAATGTATTGGATCTTATTTATTGGAATCGCGGTAATCAGCTATATTGTACAGAATAGTCTGCAAAGCAAGTTTAAGAAATACTCGAAGATGCCTTTGGCTAGTGGTATGACAGGAAAGGATGTGGCTGAAAAAATGTTACATGATAATGGTATTTATGATGTGCGTGTAACCAGCACTCCGGGTATGCTGACCGATCATTATAATCCGGCAAACAAAACGGTGAACCTTAGTGAAGGGGTATATGGAAGTAACAGTGTAGCTGCTGCGGCAGTTGCCGCCCATGAATGCGGACACGCCGTGCAACATGCGCGTGCATACGCTCCGCTAAAGATGCGCTCGGCTTTGGTACCTGTGGTGCAGTTCTCATCTTCTATTATGACTTGGGTGTTACTGGCAGGTATTTTGATGGTGAATACTTTCCCGCAGTTATTATTGGCAGGAATTTGTCTTTTTGCCATGACTACTCTTTTCAGCTTTATTACGTTGCCTGTTGAGATCAATGCCAGCCAGCGTGCGTTGGTATGGTTGAGCAAGGCCGGAATTACCAATTCATATAACCATCATGCGGCAGAGGATGCGTTGCGTTCGGCTGCTTATACCTATGTGGTTGCGGCACTTAGTTCGTTGGCTACACTGATTTACTATATAATGATTTATATGGGACGTCGCGACTAAGACCTTATAAGGGAAATATATTTTTATTATAGAGGGCTGCCTGTGGGTAGCCCTTTCTGGTTATATTTTGATTTGTTTCGAAATAATTTTTGTTTTAATCTCTTTTTCTTTTCGTTTTAATTTGTTTTTTTGTCCCGTCAGCAAAATGAGATAATACCTATGAAAAAACAATTACTGATCTTTTTAACAATTTGTTGTTTCCCGTTTATGCTAAATGCACAAATGCCGGAACGTACTCCCGAGAATATTGGAAAATACAAAGAATTGTGCCGTGCTCATATTTATAAAGATATGAAAGGCATGTATCGTGAAGCCGGAGGAGCTTTAGTCTTTCCGTTCCTTGCTCCGGGAAGTAATCAATACTTGGATATGCTATGGGATTGGGATTCTTGGTTGAGCAACATCGCTCTGCGTCAAATCTTATTAGAGAACGGCACGGAAAAGGATAAGCAGGAGGCCCTGAAGTATGAACAGGGATGCATCCTTAATTCCTTGCACTATGGAGGTATGGACGGTTGGATTCCTATCTGGATAGAACGGAATGCCCCTAGCCGCGAAGAAATGTTGAAAACACGGAACCCTTGGAAAAGCAATATGCACAAACCTACATTGGCACAACATGCCGCCTTTATTGTCCGCAATATGAACGGGGATGCGGAGTGGTTGCGCGATGATTTTTATACGTTGCAGGCATTTGTCTGTAAATATTTGAATTTTCATCGTCACAAGGCGACCGGGTTATTCTATTGGGAAACTGATGAGGCTATCGGAGTTGATAATGATCCCAGTACTTTTTATCGTCCTCAAGGCAGTTCGGGATCCATCTTCTTGAACGCGTTGATGTATCGCGAATTACAGGCTATGGCATACTTGGCCGGCTGTCTGAATTTGGATGATATAGCAGTTTCCTTTGAGAAAGAAGCGGCGGTATTGAAAGGAAAGGTACAAGAACATTGTTGGGACCCGCGTGACCGTTTTTATTATAGTGTGGATTTGAATCTGCTTCCGGTGGAGAAACCGGATATAAAGGGGCTGTACCCGGGACAATTGTTTCTGCACGTAGGGCAGCCGCGTGATTATGATTGTTTGATTCAGCGTCTTAGTGTGTGGAGCGGATTTATGGCGATGTGGGCTGAAATAGCCACTCCGGAGCAAGCAAAGGAAATAGTGCGGATTCATTTTCATGATACTTGCTCCTTTAACGCTCCGGCGGGAATCCGTACTTTGTCTCCTTTGGAAAAAATGTATAATGTACGTGCCAGTGGGAATCCGTCTTCCTGGCAAGGTCCGGTTTGGATTAATGTGAATTATCTGGTCTTTCGTGGATTGGTGAAATATGGATTTACGGAAGAGGCCCGGGAATTGGCGGAAAAGACCATTTTGCTTTTGGGACGTGACTATGAACGTTTCGGGGCATTACATGAATATTATCTGCCTGATAATGGTGAGCCGGTATTGAATAAAGGTTTTCAGAACTGGAATTTACTGGTGTTGAATATGGCTGCATGGTTGGATGGGAAACCGTTCGTTACTGAATTCTAGGTATGAAGCTGCCTCTTGACATAGAGCGGGAATTAATTCGGAAACTTATAAATGGAGACAAGATTGCTTTCAGCCATCTTTTCTCTTTTTATAAGTCCCAGGTCCTTTATTATTGTGTCCATTTTGTCAAGGATAAAGAGATAGCTGAGGATATAACACAAGATATTTTTTTGACCGTTTGGGAAAAGAAGGAAGATATTCGGATTGAGCAGTCTTTTTCCGCTTTTCTTTATACTATAGCAAGAAATCGTATTTACGATATATTTCGTTCTCTGTCTGCCCGATCTGTGCTATACGAAAAACTGATGGAACAGGCCATTGATTATGTAGATGATGTAGAGAAGAGTCTGGAAGAAAAGAATATTCAGGAATTGATTGCACAGGCTTTGGAACAGCTGAGTCCGCGCCAACGGGAGATTTTCGAATTGAGCCGGAATAGAGGACTGTCTCATAAAGAAATAGCTGAACAACTTGGCTTGTCTGTTTATACCGTGCAAGATCATATAAAAAATGCATTAGAGAAAATTCGTGCTTATCTGATCCCTTTCATAAGTACCTGTCCAATACTTGTAAGCCTAATCATATTAAAATACGTTAAACCATAAGATTCCTATCCCCACCTTTTGCTTTTGATTCGTATCCTTTATAGAGAAACGAAAGAAATGCATAATGAAAGAAAAACAAAAGATACATTATTCGGTTTGGAAAAGATTTGTTGACGGTATTTATACCTGTAAGGATATTGAGGAACTGTTGGCAGACAAAAAGACAGACCGGTCAAAAGACTTTGATGAAGCTTCTGCTTGTTTATGGAAAACTGGTGAGGAAGAGTCTTCATCCTCATGGGAGGAATGGATTTCCAATGAGCGTCAGGCACTTCAAATTATCAGCAATTACGAGGACAGGCGTCGGAGTCAATCTATCTATTTAGTAAAAAAATGGGGGAGCATTGCTGCGGCTGTATTGCTTTGCATCGTTTTGAGCGTAGTTTATTTTGCTAATCCGGCAGACATGAAGGTTGCTCAATATGAAATATACGTACCTTATGGTAAAAGACAAAAAGTGGTGCTCCCTGACGGGACAAAAGTGATCTTGAATGCAGGCTCTTATATGAAATATCCGAGGCAGTTTGGAAAAGAAGACCGTTACGTTCATTTCAAGGGAGAGGCTTATTTTGATGTAGCTAAAAATAAAGACTGTCCTTTCATTATTCAAAGTCAGGATTATAAAATACGTGTTTTGGGTACTACTTTTAATCTGAATAATTATGAAGATAGTGAGGAACTGCAACTGACTCTATGCACAGGAAAGGTGCTGATGAATTTCGGCGAAGAACAATTGAAACTGACTCCCGGAGAGCAATTGGTATTGGATAAAACCAATATGCATCTGGAACGTGAGCATGTGAATACTCAAAATTATATGTTGTGGATGCAGAACAAGTTATACTTTAACCGTACTCCGATACAAGAAGTGACGAGGAGGTTGGAACGGGTGTATAACTACACTATACAATTGGACTCAAGTTTTGTCTTTAATAATTTTCTTTCAGGTACGCATGATAATAGGAGTTTGGAGGCGGTTTTGGAGTCCATTCGCTTGGCTACGGGAATTAAATACAGGAAAGAAAACAATTCGTATATTCTATATAAATAATACCTTAATAATTAAATAATCAAGATCTATGAAACAACATGCGAAGAGGGCTTCGTGGGCCCGAGTATTGCTTGTACCGACCTTGTTGCTAGGTTCGGCATCCATGGCTGCTTTCCCTGTGCATGCAGCACAAGTTGAATTGAATCAGACTGTTACATTGCAGATGCGTAAAGTAAAATTGGCTGATGTGTTCAAGAAACTGAGTAACCTTTCCGGTTATGAGTTTTTCTATGATGAGAGTGTTGTCCAAAAGTATAATACGATTGATATTGATTTGGACAATGTAAGTTTCGACCAGGCTTTAGAGCAAATCAGGAAACAAACTAGTCTGCAATTGAGCAAGGTGAATAATACCATTGTGGTGAGTCTTGCCAAACAAGTACTGGCATCTTCCGGTAAAGTACAGGCTTCCAGGCATAGAGTCACCGGTAGAGTAACCGATGCTAATAATGAACCGCTGATTGGGGTAAGTATAGTTATTCAAGGAAATAGCGGAGGAACTATAACGGATATTGACGGACGTTATACGTTGGAAGAAGTGGATGCCGATGCCACTTTGGTCTTCTCTTACATCGGTTATGTTCCACAGAAAATAGTTGTCGGAAATCAGCAGACATTGAATGTACAAATGAAAGAAGACAACCAGACTTTGGAAGAAGTCGTAGTAATAGGTTATGGTGTGCAAAAGAAAAGGGATATGACCGGTTCCATTGCTTCTATTAAAAGTAAGGATATCACAGCTATTCCTACTACCAATGCCTTGGAGGCATTACAAGGAAAAGTAGCCGGACTTGATCTTACAAACTCTTCGGGGCAAGCAGGAAGCACACCTAATTTTACGATCCGTGGAGAGCGTTCATTGACGGCTAGTAATGCTCCGTTGATTCTTGTGGATGGTATTGATTATGGTACCTCGCTAGATATAAATCCCACTGATATAGAATCTATTGAAGTGTTAAAAGATGCCTCTTCTACAGCTATTTATGGAACACGGGGTGCGAATGGTATTATTATGATTACGACTAAAAAGGGAAAAGAAGGAAAGTCAAAAGTATCCTTTAATGCTTTTGTTTCTTCTACCATGATAACTGATTATCCTGATATCATGGATGCTGAAGAATATGCCCAATACAAAAGAGAGGCTTATCGGGACAGAACAACAGGAAAATACGCAGAGGATGCTGCTGTATTTGCTCCTGAAGAACTGACTTATCTGGAAAAAGGATATGATACGAACTATCGTGACATGTTGATGCACAACGGATTTAACCAAAATTATGAGGTGTCTGTATCCGGGGGCAATACGAAAACCAAACATAATATATCTTTGGGTTACAGAAGCGAAGAGGGACTCTTTAAGGATGATAACTATAAACGGTATAATGCCCGTGTAGCACTGGACCATCAATTGTTTGACAATGTGCAGGTAGGGACAAACATTATCTATGCCTATGTAGATAAGAATAATCGTTATAGTCCGCTGAATATGGCTAATAAAATTGTTCCTATCTCGAAACCTTATGATGAGGAGGGGAATTTAGTGATGTATCCGTCTCCCGGTTATAATACTCAGATGAATCCGTTGATTGACGATCAGGAGGGCATGCGTGTGGATAATACCATCCAGGAGCGTTTCTTCGGCAGCTTGTACCTGAACTGGAATATCACCAAGGATATTTTATTCCGTACAACGCTGGGATTGAACTCAGTGAATGTGCGTAGAGGCTTTTTCTGTGATAAGAACTCGTTGCAGGGAAGTGGCAAGGATTCACAATCCTATAAAGAGCACACCATGACACGTAATCTGACATGGGAGAATGTGCTGACTTATTCAAAGGACTTCTCTGATATCCATAGTTTGCAGGCAATGGTTGGAACCAGTACGATTCTCAACTCTAAAGAATATACCTATGCAGGTGGAAAGGGACAAGTATATGCTGATAACTGGTTCCATAATTTGTATTCCAATGAAAAAGAAATCACTATAAAGAGTTCACTGGTCGATCAAAATCTGGCTTCCTTCTTTGGGCGTGTTAATTATAAATTGATGGATCGCTATATGCTGACTGCTTCTTTGCGTGCCGATGGTTCTTCTGTTTTTGCACCAGGTAAGAAATGGGGCTACTTTCCGTCTATAGCACTGGCCTGGCGTATCAATGAAGAGAATTTCCTGAAAAATGTGGATGCTATTTCAAATTTAAAACTCCGGTTGAGTTGGGGACAATCTGGCCAATGTGCTATTGATCCTTATCAAACCGTTGGTTTGCTGGGTAACTCCACTTATTCGTTCAATAATGAGGGAGCTTATGGATTCTATCCTAAAACGATGTCAAACAAGGAACTGACTTGGGAAACTACCACGCAGTATAACCTTGGTCTGGATTTCGGATTTTTTAATAATCGTATTTCAGGTAGTATTGATATTTACAAGGCAGAAACCCGGGATATTTTAATGAATCGTGTAATTCCATCTATTAACGGTTATGCTTCGGTTATGGAAAATATCGGTAAGACTGAAAGTACTGGTGTTGATTTGACACTGAGCACGGTTAATATTCAAAACAAGAACTTCTCCTGGTTCTCAGATTTCTCATTGTCACACAATAGGGAAAAAATAAAAGAACTTGCTTCGGGACAATTAAAGGATGAGGCGAATGCTTGGTTTGTAGGAGAACCTTTCAAAGTGTTTTATGATTATAAGAAAGAAGGTATCTGGCAATTGGGTGAAGAGGCTGCCGCTGCTGCCAATGGACAGGAACCGGGTGATATAAAGGTACAGGATGTGGATGGTAATGGTGTCATAACGACAGATGATCGTATCATTTACAGTCAGCGTCCGGATGTAACTTTTGGTTTCAATAATACTTTTAATTATAAGGGGTTTGATTTGTCTGTATTCTTGTATGCTCGTTTGGGTCAGTGGATTGCGTATGATTATAATACTACGTATCGTATCAATGCGTTGGAAAATGGTGGAAATGTAGATTACTGGACTCCCGAGAACCCTACCAATGCTTTTCCGCGTCCTAATAAAAGTAAGAGTTATACACAGGTTACTTACTATTCAACGTTGAAGTATGAAGATGGTTCTTTCTTTAAAATACGCGATATTACGTTGGGATATACTTTCAAACCGGAACTTTTGAAACATCTCAATCTATCCAGACTCCGTGTATATGCTACAGCAAAGAATTTCTTTACTTTCAGCAAGATTGATAATTATGATCCCGAACAGGGAGGAAGTATTTCTTTCCCTATGACAAAACAACTTGTATTTGGTCTGAATGTAGAATTTTAACTGGTAAAGAATGAAAATTATGAAACGAATTACATTATTATATGCATTGGCAGCTACTCTTATGGTTTGCTCGGGCTGCTCTGATTTTTTGGAAGAACACAATCGTAGTGCGGTTACTACCGAAGGTGGTTATTATGATACTGAGAAAGGTTTTGAGTCTTTGATTAACTCTTGTTATACTCCCTTGCGTTTTTGGGGTGGAAAGTCTGCTGCTATGGCATTCAGTGAAACGGGAACGGATATATTGGCTCCGGGCGGCGGTTGTGATTATCCCGCCATTGTTTCTTATCAGAATGATTTTGATGGGACCAATCCTATCAGTAAAGAGTATTATGACCGTTTTTACAAAGCGATCAACTTTTGTAATACAGCCATCTATCATGTAAAGAATGTTCCGTTCAGTGATAAGGCACTTACCAGTAAACGAGAAGCAGAGGTGCGTTTCTTACGGGCGTATTATTATTGGATTCTGGTGGAAACATTTGGAGATACTTATTATACGGATCAGCCATCGGAGTCTATTGTTATGGCACCTAGGAAAACCTCGGTTTCAGAGATTTATACTCATATTTTTGAAGATTTGGATTTTTGTATGGATAGCCGGTTGTCTGTTGCGCAATCGGATGGAGGGCGTGTTACGATGTGGGCTGCCAAAGCTTTGAAGGCTCGTTTGCTATTGACTAGAGCAAGTGAATTGAATGATAAAGCATTGTATGAACAAGCCTATACTTTGGCAAAAGAAGTGATTGATAATGGCCCTTTTGAGTTATCAAAGGATTTTGCCTCAGTATTTGATATGGAAAATTCTGATGGAAATGGCAATAAGGAAGTGATTTGGTATATTGATTATTCTTCTACCAATCAGTTGTATAATCAGGAAATGGATAATGATATTATTCGTTCAGGGGGTAACCATACTCATTTGATTTTCTGTATGAAGTATGATGATCAGCCCGGTATGGTCAGAAGCATAGAATATGGTCGTCCTTTTAATCACTATATGCCGACGCGTTATTTGCTGGATTGTTATGACGAGAATATAGACCAACGTTTTGAAATGACTTTCCGTTCGTTATGGAAGGCTAATGGAGGAAAAACCGGAGATAACTACCCTTATATGGTACAAGGGGATACTGCTATATGGATAACAAAAGATGTTGTTCCTCAGGTAAAGCGTCAGTGGGCCAAAGGACGTTATCAGATACTTGATCGGACAGATATTTATCATGAAGATGGTTCTGTAAAAAGTCAGAAACAATGTATGCCTATCTCTAAATTTGAAGACCCTACTCGTGCTACGGTGAACGAGGATCGTGGAACACGGGATGCTTTTATAATCCGTGTGGCAGAAATGTATTTAATTGTGGCGGAAGCAGGAGCAAAAGCCGGCAAAGCGGATGCGTTGACTTATATGAATATTCTTCGTTCCCAAAGAGCTAAGGCTGGCAAAGAGGAGGCTATGAAAGTTGCTCAAAGTGACATTGAGGATATTGATTTCATATTGGATGAACGTGCTCGGGAATTGGTCGGAGAACAATTGCGTTGGTTTGATTTGAAACGAATGGGAAGTGAAATATTTATCCGTCGGATAAAAGCCGGAAATCCTGATGCCGGTAAAAATGTGAAAGCTTATCATATGTTGCGTCCATTTCCACAAACTTTATTGGACGCCATAACGAATAAAGACGAATTTTTACAAAATGAGGGATATAAATAGGCTTGTAGGAAATAGGGTGAAAAGGTAGTTAGGGAAAATGGCAGCTGTTGGTTCTTATACCAAAGTTGCCGTTTTTTTCTATTTTAACCTTGTATTTTATGTCTAATTGATAATTTATTCTAGGAGGAAATCTACATTTGGTTATCTTTGTACTTTGTTTGGTAAATCGATATAAAATGGAAAACACAATAAAGTTAAAATATATATGGGGCATCTTGTTGTTAGCTCTTCATTTTGTTTTTGTCAAAGGACAACCGATTTGTGTTGCACGTCAATATACTGTTAGAGATGGATTGATTCAAAGTAATCCGGCGCAGATTCTTCAAAGTCATAATGGTTTTATATGGGTTAGTACTTGGAATGGGGTAAGCCGGTTTGATGGACGCGATTTCGAGACTTTTCAGTTTGATTCTCTTTTGAACCAGCACATGCAGCGGCTGGAGAATACGGCCGACGGCAATTTATGGATGATTGCATACGATCGTCATAGCCTGTATTTATATGATATTCGTGAAAATAAGCTGATTAATGTTCTGAAACAGTATGAACAACATTTTAATACTCCGTTGCAAATAGAAAATTTGTATCCTTTATCCAAAGGGATTACTTGGGTTACTTTAAATAATGGAGGATGTTTCAGAATTTCAGATAAAGAGTGTACTGTTTCTTCAGGGATTCAGTATATTACAGCTATTGATGATGTGGAACTGGGGAAAGTCAGTAGGGTCTTTGAAGATAAACAGGGAGAGGAATGGGTATTTAGTGACAAGGGAGTTAGCATATTTGGCAAGCGGACCATTAGTTCATATCCCTTTTCTATGTTCGAAACAATGGATAATCTTGTTTTTCTTGCATCACAGAATGGCAGGCTAGCCTATTATGATGTAAATACCATGCAATTCAACATCGTTCCTTTTCAAGAGAAGATTCAGCATATAAACGGAATTAAAGTGTTGAAAGATAATCAGCTGGCTGTTTTGTCTGATAAAGGTTTGTACCTATGCCGTTTCCCTGAACTGGCGATGGAGAAATATGATTTCTCTCTTCCGGGGCATGACGATGCGGCTGTGAGAAAAGTCTATCAGGATTCTAAAGGATTTCTATGGATATTTACCGGATTGCCGGGAATTATCCGGCTTGATCCGGAAACCGGAGTGAAACAATATTTGAATACTCCTTCCGGATACATGGCTTCTTCTCCGGAAAATGAACTCTTTATTTATGAAGATCCTAACGGAGTGGTTTGGACTATTCCTTATAAAGGTATATTCAGTTATTATGACGAAAAGAGCCGGGAGTTAAAAGTCTATTTTACACCGGGAAGGAATCATATACCTTATTCTCCTATTATTAAAACAACTTATGTTGACAAACAAAATAATTTGTGGATCAAATCCCAGCGCTCATTTATAAAAATGTTCTTTCCGCCCAGTCCCTATACTTATAGGGAGTTGGACAATTATTTTGATACAAAATCATTTCTGTTTGATAGCGACGAACATTTATGGATTGCAACAAAGAAAGGGATTATACGTATTATGGATTCACAGAAAAACTTGCTGGGTTATTTGTCGCCTGATGGGGAACTGGCTCAAACGGAAACAGTTTTTGCAGAAGGTGGAATCTATGTCATGCTGAAGGATCAGGCGCAGACAATATGGCTTGGCAGTAAGGAAAACGGATTGTTCAGGCTTGTTCCTCGGAATCGTCCTTATCATTATGAGGTATATCATTATATGAATAATCCGTCGGATCCTTATTCCATCAGTGACAATAAAATATCATGCATTGATGAGGATCATAACGGACGTATTTGGATTGGTACTTACGGTGGCGGATTGAATTTGGTTGAGGAAAAGGAAGATGGGGCGATACGTTTTATTCATGCGGAGAATAAATTGTCCGGTTTTCCTATTAATCGTACCAACAGTATTCGTTGTATGGTGGAGGGACCCGGTCATACTATGCTGGTGGGTACTATAGAAGGTTTGATTACTTTTTCTTCTGATTTTTCGGATTACGAAAATATTCGTTTTTATCTTAACCTTCCTCGTCCGCAGGCGGCTGACGGGTTGTGTAGTGCTGATGTGATGTCTGTTTTACGAACGACAGATGAAACTATCTATTGTTATTGTTATGGAGGTGGCCTTTGCAAGTTGGTTTCATCAAATTTATTATCTGATGAACTTCGATTCCGGTCGTTCGGCAAAGAGACATCTCCGTTGGCTAGAGCCTTGATTGAAGATAAAAATCATAATATATGGATCGGCTCGGAAACGGATATCACTCTGTTTGATGTGCACGATCAGACTTTTGAGTCTTTTGGAGAAACTTTTTTCAATCGTTCTTTTAATTATAGTGAATGTCTTCCGGTTGCAGACAGGCAAGGGGATATCTTAATGGGTACAGAAGGCGGTATGCTTGTCTTTTCTCCGGATAGTATCGTTAAGCAGACTTATGAAGCTCCTATTGTAGTGACAGGTATAAAATATTCGGAGGATAATTTATCTCATGTATTGAGTGATGCGGATTATTTAGAGATTCCTACCCGGCGGAGGAATTTTACCATCTCATTTGCTGCGTTGGATTATACTAATTCCTTGGATATCGAGTATGCTTATAAGTTGGATGATAATCAATGGTATTATATAGGTAAGAAGAACTCGGTTAGTTTTGTAAGTCTTCCGGCAGGAAAATATCAATTTCAGATAAAGGCGACCAATGGGGATGGTATTTGGATGAACTCTGTGAAAACGGTTACTTTACAGGTATTACCCACCTTTTGGGAAACCGGTTGGGCTAAGGCTTTTTATATAGTTGTTGTCTTGGTGATATCTTTAGCTATCGGATATATTTTTTTCTATATTTACTATTTGAAACATAAGGTAAATATGGAACAAAGATTGGCGGAAATAAAAGTACGTTCTTTTATTGATATCTCACATGAACTACGTACTCCTTTAACCCTTATATCCGGTCCGGTATCCGAAGTGTTGTCCCAGGAGCCTTTGACTTCCCGGACCCGGCATCATCTTCAATTGGTGCAGAAAAATATCAATCGTATGTTATTGCTCATTAATCAAGTATTGGATTTCAGAAAGATACAGAATAAAAAAATGGGCTTGACTATTGAATACCGGGATATCATTATCATGCTTCATAATATAATGGATAATTTCCGATTGTTGTCTGAAGAGAAAAATATAAATTTTTCTCTTCAGACAACGTTGCCTTCTGTTTTTTTGTGGATAGATAGTGATAAGTTCGAGAAAATTATCTTTAACTTGCTTTCCAATGCCTTTAAGTATACACCGGATAACAAGTCGATTACCTTGATTGTGATGGAAAGCGGACAGTTTGTTTCGATTGCCGTAAAAGATGAAGGTATTGGCATTCCCAAAGATAAAGTGTCATCCATATTTGAACGTTTCACTACAGTGTCCAAGGAAAATGACATGCAGCCTTCATCGGGTATAGGGCTTTCGCTGGTGAATGAGTTGGTTAAAATGCTGCATGGGGAAATTCAGGTCGAAAGTGAAGTAAAGAAAGGAAGTGTATTCAAACTGGTTTTGCATAAGGGAAAGGAAATATATGCTCAGGATAAAAATGTTGAATATATATTGAACGACACTTCGGAAGAACAGGAAACGGTCTTGGCGGAACCGGAACAAAATGATGAAATATCTTTGCCGGACATGCCTCCGGCAACAAAAGAAACTTTAGTAAAAGTGATGGTAGTGGAGGATAATGCTGAGTTGCGTCAATTTATATGTGAAATATTGTCGGGTACTTACCGTGTTGTTGGAGTTGCCGATGGAGTGATGGCATTGGAAGAGATAGAAGAGGAAGTTCCGGATTTTATTATTACAGATATTATGATGCCGCGTATGGATGGTATTGAATTGATAAGGCACATCAAGGAGAATGTCAATACTTGTGATATCCCTATTATTATCCTTTCTGCAAAATCGTCTGTTGAGGATCGTATTCAAGGTTTACAATTAGGGATTGATGATTATATACCTAAACCTTTCAGCAGCGATTATTTAAAATCGAGAATTGAGAACTTGATCAGGCAAAGAAAAGTGCTTCAGTCGGTTTTTTTGTCAAAATATGGTGCTCAGCCGAAGAAAGAACCTTTAGAAGCCATCGCTTATCCTGTGTCGCAAATTGTTCCTTTGGATGAGCTGTTTATGCAGAAGCTGGTAGGGTTTATGGAAGAGAATTACAGTAATCCGGGACTGCGGGTTAATGATCTGGCAGAGTTCATGAATATGAGCCGTTCTGTATTCAATCGGAAAGTGAATGGTATCATGGGGATTTCTCCGATAGAATATATAAAGAATTATAGGTTGAATAAAGCGAAAAGTTTTATACAAAGTGGTATGTCTTTCTCTGAGGTTGCTTTTGCCGTCGGCTTCTCTGATCCCGGTTACTTTGGCAAGGCGTTTAAAAAAGCATTTAATCAGACTTTGACTGAGTATAAAAATAATAACTAAGTTCCGTTTTGTGCTGTTTATGAAGGTAAATAGCAAGAAAATACCTTATTGATGTAAGATTTTACCTTTGGTTCTCAAGGGTAAAATCTATCTTTGTGCTCATTGACACAGTATGAAAATGTTCCGGAAAACTTTTATGAATATAATTTTTTAAACATGATAGGATGAGTACGAAATTTTATGTAATAGCTGTTTGGACGCTGTTAAGTTTTGTGGTAAAAGTAAATGCACAAGACAAAGTGGAATGTTGGGACCGGTTTGAGTTGAGTTTTAAACAGGTGACCAAAGGGAATCCTTTTGATACACGTCTTTCCGCTACTTTCATTTGTGGAAAGGAAAAGAAAACGGTGGAAGGATTTTATGATGGTGAGAATACTTATAGGATACGGTTTATGCCTGCTGTCGCCGGGGAATGGAGGTATGTTACATCTTCCAGTATAGGAGCTATGAATGGTCGGAAAGGTACATTCACAGTGGTACCCGCCGGAAAAGATAATCATGGCATGGTGTTGGTGGACGGAGAACATAATTTTAAATATGCGGACGGTACCCGTTATTATCCGATGGGTACGACGGCCTATGCATGGACACATATGAAGGAAACGACTCAGGAGGCTACTTTGAAATCGTTTGGTGAAGCCGGTTTTAATAAGGTAAGGATGTGTGTGTTTCCTAAAAACTATTCTTTAGTGAAAGACGAGCCCGCGCTTTATCCTTTTGAAATGGAGAAGACGATAAAAGATAAGGAAGGAAATGAAAGGAAAGAATGGGACTTTGACAGATTTGACCCGGCTTTTTTTCAGCATTTGGAGAAACGGATAGACCAACTGAACCGTTTGGGGATTGAGGCGGATTTGATCCTTTTCCATCCTTATGATAAAGGAAGATGGGGCTTTGATGCTATGTCGAATGAGGTGAATGTACGTTATATTAAATATATTACTGCGCGTTTGGCTTCTTTTAGAAATGTATGGTGGTCTATGGCAAACGAGTGGGATTATGTAAAAGCGAAAACTGTGGACGATTGGAAGCTGTTGACGAAAACAGTGGTTGAGAATGATCCTTATCGCCATTTATGTTCTATTCATGGAGCGACGGCTACTTATTTTGATTATTGGATGCCTGAATTTACCCATGTCAGCATACAAGATGAGGCACCGGTACTGAGTTCTACCGCTTCTGCTACTTTAAGAAAAATTTATCGCAAACCGGTTATATGTGATGAGGTTGGGTATGAAGGGAATCTACCTTATCGTTGGGGAAGGTTAAGTCCGCAGCAGATGACTTACTTTATTTTGAATGGTTTGTTGGGTGGGATTTATGTCACTCACGGTGAATGTTATCAGCAGGGGAACGAACCTATCTTTTGGGCGCAAGGGGGATCTTTAAAAGGTGAAAGCTGGAAACGTGTGAAATTTTTGAGAACGATTCTTGAAGCTGCTCCCTATCCGTTGGAGATGGCAGATATCAGTCGTGACTTGGTTACTTCTACTGCTGGACCAGACTATTATCTGGTCAATATGGGAAAAGATGTGAAAGGTTTCTGGACTTTTAATCTGCCGGTAAAAAATGCAGATTATAACAAATTGCAAAAGAATAAACGGTTTAAAGTAGAGATTATTGATGTGTGGGCCATGACTGTCACGGAATATCCTGTGATATTTGAAACAACAGAGGAATTGGATTATCGTGTTTTTGATATACATCATCGGGGAGTAAGAATTCCGGATACTCCTTATATTGTTCTTAGAATAACAGAGGTGAAATGATGGGATAAGCCTTCTGACGGGAGATGATTGATTTTTTTTATCATAAAAAAGGCTAATAGTTTTCGATTCTTTTTGTTTTAGCTTAAATTTGCGGTATAATTAACTCCCTAGATACACTAAAATGTTAAATACAGTAGAAGAAGGATTGGAAGATATTCGCCAGGGCAAAGTATTGATCGTTGTTGATGACGAAGATCGTGAAAACGAAGGCGATTTTATCGTTTCAGGAGAAAAGATTACTCCTGAAATTGTAAATTTTATGATTACTCATGGCAGAGGGTTGTTATGTGCTCCTCTGCCACGTTCACGTTGTGAAGAACTTGGTCTGGCTCCGATGGCAGAAGAAAACACTTCATTGCTAGGTACACCGTTTACTATGTCGGTAGATTTAAGAGGGTATGGCTGTACTACGGGAGTTTCTGCTTTCGACCGTTCGTCAACAATAAAAGCTTTGGTGGCAGGAAATCTGAATCCTTCCGAGTTTGCTCGTCCGGGGCATGTGTTCCCCCTTTACGGTGCGGAAAATGGAGTATTGGAACGTAATGGACATACCGAAGCTACACTGGATATGACAAGAATGGCAGGTTTGAAACCCGGAGGAGCTCTTGTTGAAATTTTGAATGAAGATGGTACAATGGCGCGTCTTCCCCAACTAGGTGAGATTGCAGCAAAATTCGGTTTGAAAATTGTTTCCATTAAGGATATTCAGGAATATCGTAAAAAACATAACCTCTAAATCTAATAAATATGGCACTCAATCAAAGAAGAGTAAAGATATTGCATCTGATTCGTGAAGACGGACATGCAAAAGTTCAGGACCTTAGTAAAATTTTCAATGTGACGGATGTAACGATCCGTCAGGATTTGGAAGCCTTGGAACAAATGGGGTATATCCAAAGAGAGCATGGAGGTGCGTTTCTGAAAGGAGTAGGGTCGTTTGCCAAGACCGGACAATTGTTCAATCAGACTCATTTGGAGGAAAAGAAAGAAATTGCTCAGAAAGCTATTCAGTTTATTCAGGAGGGGGACAGTATAATTCTTGATTCCGGTTCTACAACTACAGAGATCGCAAAGCTTTTAATGAATTATAAGGACCTGACAGTCATTACTAATGCTTTGAATATAGCTTTGATTTTAGGTGAGAATCATGGTATTAATCTAATTGTTACCGGAGGTGAGTTCAAGGCTCCTACACTTTCTTTGACAGGAAAAATGGCGGCCGATTCATTTAAAGATATACGCGCTAATAAATTGTTTCTAGCTACAGCTGGTATTTCTTCGGATATGAAACTGACTTATCCTAGTCTAAGTGATTTGGTCGTGAAATCTGCTATGATAGAATCTGCCAGTAAAGTGTATCTGGTGGCTGATTGTTCAAAAATAGGTGTCAGTGCTTTTGCTAGTTTAGGCTCGGTTTCATTAGCAAATGCTATTATTACAGATAGTACTATAACCGAGGAGGATTTTGAAAGATTAAAAGAATTGGAGGTCGAAGTAATCTGATTCTTACTGAAATAAAGGTAATATGGGTGATTGAGAATGTTGGAAAATACATTCTTGATCACCTTTTTTATCAACTCTGATTTTTGCTTCCCTATTTGTCCTTATTGTTTGCTTCTTTTTTTATAACTGTTCTGCTGGGTACAAAAGAGACGATCGAAGAGTCTTATTTATATAGAGATATAACCTTGTTGACAGAATAAATTAATTGTCCCGGTTTATAGGTTATATGGGAATATATTGTTAATATAATCAAATTGAATTTCATTTTCTTTCGTTTAATGTTGGATAATTCCGGTTGAATTCCGTTATTTGCGAAAGAATAAGAAAGTAAATGATAATAATATGCAAGTTGAAACGTTAGAATTACAATCGGAAAAGAATCGGAAACGATTGGTTGAGATTGTGTATAAAGCAAAAGCAGGGCACATTGGAGGTGATCTATCGTGTCTTAACGTGCTTACAGCACTTTATTTTGATATAATGCGTGTTTGGCCGGATAAACCAAAGGAAACGAAAAGAGATCGTTTTGTAATGAGTAAGGGACACTGTGTGGAGGCTTTATATGTTACTCTTGAGGCAAAAGGCTTTATTTCTCATGAGATAACCGATACTTTAGGTGAGTTCGGGTCTATTTTGTCCGGTCATCCTACTATAGAGGTACCGGGTATTGAAGTAAATACGGGAGCTTTAGGGCATGGCTTGTCTGTAGGCGTTGGAATGGCGATTGCTGCCAAAATGGATAAAGCTGATTATAAAACGTATGTACTGATGGGAGATGGAGAACAAGGGGAAGGTTCTATTTATGAGGCTGCGATGGCTGCGAATCAGTATAAGTTAGATAATTTAGTTGCCATAATAGATCGGAACAGGTTGCAAATTAGTGGTACAACAGAAGAGGTTATGGCAATCGAAGATATATATCAGCGCTGGACTGCTTTGGGATGGGATGTCAAACATATGAATGGAGATAACATTGAGGATATTGTGAATTGTTTTTCCGAGATTGATTTTGAAAGCAAACGCCCTCATTTATTAATTTCGCATACTACAAAGGGTAAAGGAGTATCTTATATGGAGAATGTTACCAAATGGCATCATGGAGTACCCAATCAAGAAGAATTTGATTTGGCAATTAAGGAAATTTCAGAAAGAATAGCAACATTAGAAAAATAAAATTATGGAAGCTTGTAGAAAAAGTTTTACGGATACATTGTTGGAACTAGCTCGTGCTGATAAAGATATTATTGCTGTTACAACAGACGCTCGTGGGTCTGTTACATTAGGTGATTTTGCAAAAGAGCTTCCTGAACAATTTGTAGAGTGTGGTATTGCAGAACAAAATGCAGTTGGTATTTCTGCCGGCTTAGCTCATTCAGGAAAGAAAGTTTTTGTTTGTGGCCCTGCTTGTTTTTATGTTGCAAGAAGCTTGGAACAAGTAAAGGTTGATTTGGCGTATAGTCAGAACAATGTGAAGATTTTGGGCGTGAGTGGTGGTGTTGCATATGGAGCCTTGGGAGCAACTCATCATAGCTTGCATGATATAGCAGTGATGAGAACTTTTCCGGGGATGAATATTGTGCTTCCATGTGATGCTCGTCAGACACGGAAACTGGTAAAACTATTGGTGGATTATCCGGAACCGGTACTCCTAATACATCTATAAACTGTTTGGGTTTTTCTGTTGTACTCATTGGCCAA
>ENA-OPAG01000295-OPAG01000295.1-human-gut-metagenome-genome-assembly--contig:-NODE-295-length-31907-cov-4.286356_pt1 | contig 31907 bp, 26 predicted proteins | sample MGYA00241053_ERZ501422 | MGnify/ENA primary metagenome ERZ501422 (study PRJEB25962, sample SAMEA2042619) | human gut metagenome | biome: human gut; feature: human-associated habitat; material: faeces... | reverse complement strand
TTGATCAGAATCGGAGGAAGCTTCGGATTTGTCATTGATAGATCTCCATATATAACGATCTAGTTTGGCACAAAAAATCCTCGATTTCAACATTAACCTTCTGTTTTATTGAGGATTTTTAAAATAATGAAGATCTAGAAACGCAAAACTTCAGTTATCTATTAAATTCAATTAGTTATATTAATATCTCAAGGCCTCACAGCCTTTTTCACGCTTTCTCCACGCGCTCTGAGCCATTTCTGAACGACTGTTCAGGACCTTTCAGTTAATATTGGCATCGTCATTCGTGGATTTTTGCTATGAGAGTTCTGGCTGCCTCCCTTCTCTTCGCTGCTACCTTGCTTCAAGGATGCACGCTGTTAGGCATCGCCAGCACAACCGCTTCCATCTCTTCTCCTAAGCATGGCTGGTTCGATGTCAATGCCAAACTTGTAGAAAAATCCGAAATTAGGCGCCCTGCTGTGCCTCTCAATCTCACGCTTCATCTAAGAGTCATTGTCCAAGGCGTCGATACAGGCAAAGAAGGCACACTTGAAGACTCTTTCGAATGGCTCTTTGCCGATGAAACCCGCAAAGAAATGGTCGATCTTCTTGAGAAAAACGGCATCGCCCTCATTACCGATCGAGGCCTAGACGGCGCCGTGTATATCGAAATATCAGACATGATGGAAGATATAGGGATGCGTTACCTTCCGATTATTCCAACCGTCCGCTGGACAGAACGGAAGATCGGCAAAATGCGCATCACTTTTATCAACTCTGAGAACCACAAAGTATCTTCGACTCTGACCGAAGAAAATGTCTTCATCCAGTCAGGGCTCCTTTCTGACTCTCCTCATTCTGAATATAAAAAGAAGCCTTTCGAATTAAGCCGCTGGGACTACACGATTAAAGGCGACGGTATTGGACTGCATGAGCTCAATGAGCAGCTCTTTTATCAGTGCATGAAGAAAATTCAGGACAAAGTCTCATTAGAAGAATTTTTCGGCGTTCCGGAAGGTTCGTCCGATGAACCCAATGCTCCGGATCCGGTCGACGGATGGCACAACAACACAGGCGGTGAGCTCGTCGAATAACTCCAAAAACTTTTGGCCAAGTTGGATATACTCCATCCCGTACGTATTTACTCTTACAAAGGTCATTATGTCTTCTTCTAAGATCGCTGCAGCGGTAGCAGTTTGTACCGCGGCCTGTGCCTGTGCTTACGGCGGACTGGTTTATTACCAGGGCCAAAAATTCCAAGAATACGCATCCGATCTTCACAAATATTTGGGCAGTGAATGGAAGTCCGTTAAAGTGGACATCGTCAACAACGGATTTTTCAGCAAAGAGTTTGTTGTCCTTAATAAAAATGCACAGCCCAAGGATAAAGACACTGTCACGCTTCCCGGTAAAGTAAAGTTCGGCTGGTCGCCTGAAAGCGAGATCACGATCAAAGGAGACGGAAATGAAGTCTTTAAGAAAGTCGTAGAAGTTGCCCAGCCGGTTCTTAAGACGACCTTTAACTATCATTTTATTCCTCAGTTATTGGTTTTCAGCAGCAAAGCAGTTGAAACAACCGTTGACGGCGAAACTTTTAAACTCGGCGCGATTCAGTCCCAAGCCGTCCCGAAATTAGTAAAACAGGCTGACGGAAGCCTGCTCATTGAAAATCTAGATTCTTCCATCAAGACAGACATCTTCTCTTTGGCCTCAGAAGAAAGCAATGTTGCTCTAAGCAATCCGGAATTTAAATTTTCTGTCAAAGGCGGAAATCTCAAAGCCGCCGCTCTGTCTTTTTCGGTGAGCGGAATCGATTACAGAGACAGCAGTACACAGTTCACCCTCGGCAAGACTTTGGTTTCTATCAACCAAAGCCAAAACAAATCTGAAATTACAGAAGGCATCAAAATTACTTTTGATCACCTGAAAGTCGGTGGGTTCTTAAAGGTCGGCATTGACAGCTGGAATACCGGCTTAACAGCGCATTTTCCGCCCGAACCTCTGCTCTTTGACTTCTTGGTGCAAGAGGCTTTCGGAACAGACTTCTGCGCTAACTTCCCGCTCATTTGCTCTCCTGAGCCTGTGAACGAAGCTCAGGCCGAAGAGATCTTAAGAAACAGCATCCTTGCCGGTAAAACCTGGGCCGCGGTTGAACCCTCTGAAATTAAAGTCGGCAAAGAAAGCCTTTCTTTCAGCGGACAGCTTAAAAAGCAGCCCGAAGGCAATACGTTGGGATCTGTGAAATTCAGACTTCAGACATCCGACGGCGGCCTCGGACAATTTGCGCTCATGGCATTGCCGCGCAACTCTTACTTAAGCGAAGGTAAAGGTGTTTATACAACTGAAATCGTTCCGTCACTCACGCCGAACGGCGATTTGACTCTCACGGCGAACGGCGTCCGTCTTTTCTAAGCAATCTCCGGACAAAGAAAATCCCGCTCGTTCTTTAGGAACTGCGGGATTTTCTGTTTTAGTCAGAGACTAAATTACTTGGCCAGTTCAATCGGTTTGCCATCCTTGCGAATGGTAAAGTTATGGCACTGGTTGCACATAAGAACCGGTTTAGACAGGTTGGCCTTATGGCAGTCTTCGCAGTTCACCTGACCCAAGTGAGAATGATGGGGATTGGGAACCAGATCGGCTGTCTGTTTAGCCAGTTTGTCATAGTCACCGTGGCACTGCATGCACTGATACTTAGTGACATAGCCGTCTTTGCTCTTCGGCCACATAGCACCGTGAATTTGTCCCAGTGTCTTGGCCTGAGCAGCAGGAGCAGCAGCGGCAGGTGCCTGATCAGCTGCATAAACGGAAAGACCGACGCTCATTCCGAAAAGAGCGGAAGCTAAAACGAGTAATGTTTTTTTCATTTTTGATCTCCTCTTACTTTGCAGCAGCGGCTCTCTGAGCCATTTCTTTACCGGCAATTCTTCCGAATACGGTGGCTGCGCCTAACTGAGCGCCGCCGGCATAGTTATGGAAGAAGATACCGCCGGAAGAGTTGCCGACTGCATAGAGACCGGGAATGGTCTTGCCGTCCAAGTTCTGAACTTCAGCCTTCGTGTTGATCAGCGGGCCGCCGAATGTAGCGGTCATACCGCCCTGCAGAGGAACTGCATAGAACGGAGCTTTTTCAATCAGATGCGGTTTCTTGTAGGTGTTCGGCGGATTCATCTTGCCTAACGTACCGTTCTTGACCGCTTCGTTGTATTCCTTCACGAGCGCCACAATCTTGGCAGGAGGCAGACCGGCCTGCTTAGCCACTTCTTCGATCGTGTCGGCCTTACCATACGGGCTGTTCAGCATATCGAATTTGGGAATAACTTTATCGAGAACCGGGCAAGTGGAGTCAACGATAACCCAGCCGGTATTGTCCAGTGTCTTCTGAGCGGTTGTTCTGGCTTTAATCACATAGGTGTTGTTTTCATCCATGTAACGGTTGCCGGAAGTGTTGACCTGGATGCCGTAGCCGGAGTTCAAGACGTCTGCAGGGTTGACGTGGGTTGCGCCGATAATCGGGCCGGCATGGAACTGGTCCATGTTGACGCACTTGGCATAAAGCGGAAGCGTCAGAGAAATGTTTTCACCGGTTGTGGACTTGGAGCCGCGGAGCACCATGCGGGTAGCCCAGCCGCCGATGTATTTGTCAACCATTTCAGGGTTAGCGGAGAAACCGCCGGTTGCAATTGCAACGCCGCCCTTGGAGAAATATTCTTCCTGTCCGGCAGGTGTCTGAATCTTGACACCTGTGACACGCATCTTGTCGTCGTGGAGAAGTTCAATACCTTTGTGTTCGAACTTAACTTCAACGCCTTCTTTAGCGGCAGCCGCAAGAAGTTTCTTCACGAGCTGGGCTCCGCCGGTGAGACCTTCGCCGTCAACACGGCATGTACGGCCGAGACGCGGATACGGCATCGGACGAATCTTACCGAACTTCACGCCGATGTCTTTTTCCAGCCAGTCAATGCCGGCAGAAATATTATCGGTATAAGTACGGTTCAAAGCCTTGTCGCCCATCTGCTTGGAAACATCCATCATCATGGCGTAGAAATCGTCAGCGGTATCTTTGATGCCCTGCTCTTTCTGATGACGGGAACCCCAGCCGCAAACGGAACCTAAGGCAAAAATAGCGTTGCCGTCAGGACGGTCGCGTTTTTCGAATACAACTACTTTCTTTGCACCAGCCTGCTTAGCAGCGATGGCAGTAACCAATCCGGCGGGACCGGCGCCAAGCACGATCACGTCATAAGTATTTTTATCATTCTGGGCGGGTGCATTTGCTGCGGGTTCTGCTGCATGGGAAGCGCCCATGAAAGAAGCAAAACCGGCTGCCATAGAGCCAACTAAACCGCCTTTCAATACATTACGTCTGTTAAAGACCTTCATTTGGTACTCCAAGTCAAAATACATTCGAGTAAGAGGGGTTGTTATAAGTTTTCTCAGAATCATAGAGATCCAAGAACCTCTTGTTAGAAATTTTAACATTAAGTTTTCTTAAGAGATAGCTATGAGGAAGGTCACATCGCACCCTCCGATACAATAAGGAGGGAAATTACTAAAACCTTGAAAACCCCTATTGTGCTGGATTTTATTTTGTGTACAGCCAATATTGGAAAAGTATTAACGATAAGCCATCACAATACAAAAATAAATTTCTTAAGAATCTTAAGATAAGTATTTTGAGAAGAAAAATGGAATGATTTTAATATCCCCTCAACTATTTTTTTTTCTTAGTCTTCTCGCCTTACCTCGGGTAGTTTTTTTCCATTGGACCCAAAGGTAAAAAAACGGGACCTTTCGGTCCCAAATTTTTCTTAGATTAGAGTCTGTCCTGCCATTGTTCCCTAGGTGCTGCCGTGTAGATCGGAAGGAGCGGTTCCGAACCGCTCTCTAACCCGACCAGAGCCAAAGCAGTCAGCAGGCAAAGCTGCGGACCTTCGTAGGAGCGCACAGGTTCAAACCATTCGGACAAGGAATGGTTGAATCCCTCTCTTCCGCCCCCGCCTAAGGTAGTCGAAGGAATTCCAAGAGACATCGGAACGTTTTGGTCCGTAGAAGCGCTGGTAAAGTCCGTCAGCTTAATGCCCAAGGCCATTTGGGCAGCCCTAGCAGCTTGAAGCACCGGGCTGTCGGGTTTGGATACCGCAGCCGGGCGGTGACCGATCGGCGTCACCTTGCATCTAACTTGCAGGGCCGGATCCGTAACGTTCCAACGCTGATTTTCTAATTGGGCGCCGAACGCAAACAAAGGCAGGACTTCCTGAACAAGTCCATCGAGCATCTGTGCGTCTTCGCTTCGCAGGTCGATCTCGCACTCGGCATGCTCTGCGATGGCATTAACGGAAGAGCCGCCGTTTAAAGTCGCTAAAGTAAAAGTCGTTCTCGGTTCCGCCGGAACCTGAAGATTCGCAAGAAGCGCTCCTGCTCGGCAAAGCGCCTGTGTAGCGCTCGGGTACTGACCGAAATTCAGATAGCTGTGACCGCCGGGACCGCTGTACTCAACCTTGTAGCGTTTAGATCCCACGGATCCATAAAGCAGTCTCCCCGGATCAGCACCGTCTAACACCAAGACGCCGTCGACATGAATTCCGGAGCTATAGAAAATACGTTTTACGCCACGAAGATCGCCTTCAGCCTCCTGCCCTACTGTGGCAATGAACAGCAGCGTTCCTTTTGTCTTGATGTCGTTGTTGACGACCATACGAATGACTTGAAGCATGCAGGCCAATGCTCGGGATGCATCGGAAATACCGGGCGCAAACAGTCTGCCGTTTTGGCGGCGAACAGTAGTGTCGGTTCCTTCCCTAAAACTATTGTCCATATGCGCGCTGATAACGCAGACAGGGCCATCCGGGTCTGTTCCCTTGCGGCAGGCAATTACGTTGCCGACCGGATCAATAGATGATTCCAGACCGTAACTGTTGATCTTCTCAGCAATCATTGCGGCTCTGGTCTGCTCCTTCATAGGCGGAGCAGGAACTTCACAAATTTCGATCTGTTCCTCGATCGTAAAAATTTCCTGAGGAACGGCCTGGTCAAGGGCCTTTTTGACAATCGGGTCGTTGAAGACGCTCTCCATTACAGCGGCGGTTCGTTCTTCAAGGAAGGGTGCATCTTTGACGGGCATAGTCATGAGAGTTCCTTAGCTGTAGGTTTGTGACGTTATTCTTCTTTACGCTGCATCACTATATTAATAATGCCGTCCTCGTCAGAAGAGGAAAGGAGCTTGTTGCCGGTCTGATCGGCAAACTGGCTCAAATCTCGTAAGGCGTGGGGATCGGTTGCCTGAACCAGTAGTTTTTCTCCCGGCTGCATCTTAGCCAGTGCTTTCTTCGTTCTAAGCATCGGCATCGGGCACTTCAACCCTTTGACATCTAATATTTGCTGAAAATCTGAATCGGACAAGGTTGGCTCCGCAAAAATTTGTTTTAGAGAAATTTTAGACGGAATATGAGGATTCAAACGAAGCTTGATGAACTCGCATTCCCAAAATCAACACGATTGAACAAAAGCTTTTTCTCAAAAAATGAGCCGGCTAAAGAAAAGAGAGTTTTTAGAAGGAAAAATCGGCCGGCGATGATGGATCAAATCAATTCCCAAGGCTGGAAGATACGCCGGGATGAAGAAAAATCGAACCGGACGCCTTGCGAGACAAGGTTTGTATTAAGAAAAAATAATAATTGTCTGATCTTTTCGGCTGAAAAAAGAATAAAAAAAACCTGCTAGGGACACTAGCAGGGTTTCCAACCAGGATAAACGGTTGTTTTCACAACCACCTCAAACCACGAAGTAGATAATAACACCAACATTCATTAAAAACCATACTTTTGTCGCATTTTCACGAAAAAGAAGACAAAATAAATTTCTTGACTTTTGATTTTTCCGCTTTGCAAATTATTTCGCCCAACCGAATTTTTCTTTTACTTATTGAATTGAAAAAGAAATAATTTTCCGCATAGCTCATCCTTTCTTCATCTTTACGTATTAATACCCATAGTGACATAAGAAAAACTTTTACATCTTCTAAAGAATTTGTTCGACCAAAACGGTACCAAAAGTGGGTAATCATTTCCTACCGCTTTCTTCGTATCTTCACTAATCGGGCCTTAACTCCACGGTAATACTTCTCATTTCCGATTTTTAGAATGCAAATTTCGACCTTCTGAAATTTTTGCTGGTATTTACAGGTTATTTATGAGTGATTACACGAAGTTCTTTGAGACAAAAACTTAGTCAAAAGAGGCAAAAAAGGAAAAATTTGTCAGAAATTTGAGTGCTTGAGCGACGATTTCCTACTGAATCCCGTTAAAGAACCGAAAAGCGGCATATACAATTACTTCATTCATTTATAAATAGTCGTTTTTCATATCACTTTTTAGAAGGGAGTCTTCAATGTCTGATGCACGCTCCAACTGGAGTTCCAAGACCGGCATGATCCTGGCTGCAACCGGTTCTGCCGTCGGTCTCGGAGCCATTTGGAAATTTCCGTACATGGCCGGTGCCAACGGCGGTTCTGCTTTTATTATTCCGTTTATCCTGATGGTGCTGTTTTTCGGCGTCACTTTGATTCTTGCTGAAATCATCATCGGCCGAGCCGGACGAGGAAGTTCCGTCACGAGTTTCCGCCGCATCGGAGGCAAGTTCTGGGCTCCTCTAGGCTTCATCGGTGTTCTTTGTGCATTCCTGATCATGACCTACTACAGTACGGTAGGCGGATGGTGTCTGACTTATTTGTTTGAAGCCATCATGGGAAATGCCGCTTCGTCTGACCTAGCAATGCTGGAAAAGACCTTCCTTAAAACAGTCAGCACTCCGGTGTCCGCTATTTTTTACCAAACCCTTTTCCTGGCCATTACCGCCGGTGTCCTGATTTTCGGTGTAAACAAGGGTATCGAGCGCATGTCTAAAGTGCTCATGCCGCTGCTGTTTGTGCTGATGATCGTCCTGATTATTCGCGGTCTGACGCTGCCCGGTGCCTGGGAAGGTCTTAAGTTCCTCTTCTCTCCGAAGTGGGACCAGGTCACGGCAAACTCTCTGCTCAACGCCATGGGCTTCACATTCTTCTCGCTCTCCGTCGGCATGGGCATTATGGTCACCTACGGTTCTTATATTTCTCATAAAGAAAACCTGACCACCACTGCTCTTTGGGTCTCCGTTTTAGCCTTCATTTCCTGCATTCTCGCGGGCTTAATGGTTATTCCGCCGGTTATCTCTTTCGGTCTGAATCCGTCTGCCGGCCCCGGTCTGACATTCATCACGATGCCTGCCGTGTTCTCTCACATTCCGTTAGGCGACGTTTTTGCCGTTTGCTTCTACGGCTGTTTGCTGGTTGCCGCTCTGACTTCGATGATTTCCTTGTTCGAAGTTCCCCTGGCTTATTTAATGGACGAATTCCATTTCTCCCGCAAAACAGCTTCCGTTCTTCTGTTCATCGTTCTTTCCATCTGCTCTATTCCGTCTGCTCTCTCGATGGGTCCGTGGGCTGATTACAAGATCATGGACAAGAACATTTTTGATGCGATCGACTTCCTCTGCTGCAACATCCTGATGCCGCTCAGCGCCATCTTCGTTGTTGCGATGACGGGCTGGTTCTTCTTTGACCGCACCAAATATGAAATCAACTCCAGCGTTAAGCATTCCGACGGCTTCATGAAGTTCTTCCGCTTTATGCTGGCTTTCGTTGCACCCTGCTTCATCGTTGTGGTTGCAATCTTTAATCTGATTTAAAACCGAGGAAGTATTCTCAGATGTCCCAAGCATCAAAACAACAAGAAAAAACATTTACCGGCAAAGTTGGGTTTGTCTTAGCCAGTGTCGGCGCGGCCATCGGTCTGGGTGCAATTTGGAAGTTCCCATACATGGCCGGCGCCGAAGGCGGAGCAGCCTTCCTGCTCCCCTACATTATTTTTTCCTTTACCTTGGCTTTCGGCCTTTTGCTCACGGAAATCACCTTGGGCAAAGCCGGTAAAGGCGGAATCGTCACGGCTTACCGAAACTTAGGCGGATCCTTCTGGTCAGTCTTGGGTTATCTCGGCATCATCATCGGCTTTGTCGTTCTTTCGTTTTATTCTGTAGTCGGCGGCTGGTGCCTGTTGTACTTCTTTGAAGCCATCATCGGGTTCCCCGCCGCCAACCCGGAAACCCTCGGCGCACTGTTCGGAAGCCTGTCTTCCTCGCCCTGGGTTGCCATTTCCGCTCAGATCGGCTTCCTTGCCTTAGTCGGATTTGTGGTTGCCTTCGGTATTCGAGGCGGCATCGAATTATGTTCCAAGATCCTTATGCCGATGCTGTTTATCTTCATGATCATTCTGATCATCACAGGTCTGATGCAGCCCGGCGCCATGAAGGGTGTGGAATACCTTTTCCTGCCTGATTTCTCCAAGTTCAGCTGGAAAACACTGCTGGATTCCATGGGGCTGGTTTTCTTCTCGTTCTCGGTCGGTGCCGGCTGCATGATTACATACGGCGCCTATATCGACAATAAGACAGAACTCGTGAGCTCCACTTTCTGGATTGTGGTGCTTTCTCTGCTCATCTCCTTGATGGCAGGTTTGATGATTCTTCCGGCTAATTTCGCTTTTGGAATGGACCCGGCGGCAGGCCCCGGCCTCACCTTCATTACGATGCCGGTGATTTTTGCCAAGCTGCCTTTCGGTTACTTGTTCTCCATCGTCTTTTTCTTCTGCCTGATCATTGCTGCTTTAACTTCAGCCGTGTCCATGCTTGAAATTGACATTACGTGGATGGTTCAGGAACTCAATATGAAGCGTGCAACAGCCGTGACCGTCTGCCTGCTCTTCATGCTGATTCTTAGTATTCCGTGTGCTTTGTCCTTCGGCCTTTTGGCAGATTACAAGATATTCGGCAAGACCGCCTTTGACCTGGCAGACTTCTTTGTCTCCAACTTAGGTCTTCCAATCGGCGGCATCATTGCCTGTCTGCTGGCTGCTTGGTTCGCTTGGGATAAAGTTCACACCCATTGGACTTCTCTTCAGAACTACCCGGGATGGAAGAAAGTGCTCAGAGTCTGTATCGGCGTTCTTTGCCCTGCACTTGTCTTAGCCGTGCTTATCTCCGGACTGATGAACTAAAATATCCGAAAATTTTTAGAAAGGAAGAAAATGGCCCTCCCTATTGAACAGCTCTACAAAGCACGTGATTTCTTGAACTTAAAGAATATCTCTGCCAACCACGTCGAGTTATCTTTCAAGAATCCCGTAATCGCAATGCTTGCCAAGGGCAAAGTTGCTGAAATCGCTTCTCAGTGCTCGCCCGACGGCGCCTTCACAAAATGTGAGATGCACGGCAACGATCTGCACTTGGACTTCAATCCTGAGTACGTCAGCGAACGCCTCATGGCTGAGATTTTTGATGCAGCGCCGGAAAGAGCAAAAGACGCTGCCCGGGAACTGGCTGCATTTGTGGCCGAAAAAACAATGAAAGCCTAATGAGCTTTCCATAGAATTTGAGCCGGAAATCTTCCGGCTCTTTTCGTATATAGGTCTCAAGCGGAGGTTCGGTTCTCCGATAATTTTTCTAAGACTCCGAAGTCAGCGAGTTCTGGTTCGAAATCGGAGACGGCAGAGACATCGGCTGGTCCTCTTCTTTATCGCTCTCAGACGCGACCTCCAGCTGAAGATTCATCTTCCTTGTCTTGTTCTGAACGATATCTACGGTTTTAACGACTGTTTCAACCTGAGATTTAAGTTTATTTAGGACTTCGCCGTACTTCGCAAATTCCGTCTGGACTGAAGACAAGATCTTTCTGATTTCCGAGCTCTTCTTTTCAATTGCGAGCGTCTGGAAACCGGCGCGATAAGCACAAAGGGCGCTCGCCAGCGTCGACGGGCCCATGATGTATACGCGGTAAGACGTGAAGAGTTCGTTGGTCAAACCTTCCAGCGCCAAAGCCTCTGCATAAAGTCCTTCCGACGGAATAAACATAATCGCAAAATCTGTGGTCTCCGGCACATTGATGTACTCGGCAATCGATTTGCCTTCATTTCTAAAACGCGTTCTTAATTTAGAACGAGCCTCCGCAACACCTTCTCGATCGCCTTCATCGGCTGCCTGCAGGAGTCTCTGGTAATCCTCTACCGGGAACTTCGCATCAATCGGCAAGAGACAAGTTCTGCCATTTAAGCCCGGCAGTTTGACGGCGAACTCAACCACCATCTTCGGTTTAGACGGAACCGGATGGGCATTTTTAACATACTGACTCTCGGTGAAGTATTCCTTCAGCAGTGCTTCAAGCTGAACTTCACCGAGCATGCCGCGGCTCTTGACGTTGACAAAAACGCGCTTCAACCCGCCCACTTCTTCGGCCAACTCTTTCATCTGGCCTAAACCTTCATAGACGCGGTTTAACTGCTGAGTCACCTGGGAGAAGCTTTCTCCGACTTTACTTGTCAGCGTGTTTTGGAGTTTCTCTTCTACGGTTTCTCGGATCTTTTCTAACTTGGCTTCATTATCTTTATTAAGTACTTTCAAATCGTCATCGACCTGTTTACGCAGTTCATTTAACGAGGTATTCAATGTCGAAGATAACGTTTCAAAACGCTGGTTCACGCCGCGAAGCTGTTCGTCATTGCGGGTGAGCGACTGATTCAGCGTATCTTGGACGGCTTTCAGATTGGAAAAAATTTCTCCGCGGAGCGTCTTCGAGAGTTCTTCAAAACGCTCATTCAGGCTCTTAATCTGCTCATCGTTTCGAATCAGCGATTGGTTCAATGTGCTTTGGACCACTTTTCCGCTTTCTGCAATCTCTTCTCGGATACTTCTGGATAACTCCTCAAAGCGCTTGTTTACCGAACTGATTTGCTCATCATTACGTGTAAGAGACTGGTTAAGCGTGTCCTGCACAGCCTTCAGGCTGGCAAAGGTTTCGCTTCTGATTCCGGCCGAAACATCCTGAAAGGAGCGTTCCAGCGTACGTTCCGTTTCCATAAAATTCGGTTTCATACGATCGGCAATCAGATCCTTACTTTGGGTGACAGCCGCACCCAGGTCCTCCCGCCAAGCCATTCGAGCCTGAGCAACCGTCTGAAGCGTATTCGCACTGATGCTTTTTAGTCTGATAAGGCAGTAGATAAGGCCGATGACTAAGACAATCAGCAGAAAAAATGCAATGAAGCCAAGAATAAAGATTTCAGAGGGGATACCGCTGGCGGCAGAGACTCGAGTCAGCCAATCGTTCATTTTATTTTTAGAGAGTATTCAAAAAAAGACAGAATAAACCAATCTTTTTCTGAGCGGTTTTGCCTTTCGGGCTGAAATCCGTCAGCTGCAAAACACCTCCGAAAGTATTAAGTGACAACGAGTAAGCAGTAACACTTATAATGACGGCCTTAAGCGGCCTAACGGCCTCCTTTATTCATTTCAAAAGGTATTTTTATGACTCTAACCGCTTGGATTGCGATCGCTGTAATCCTGGTCACGGTTTACTGCCTGATCAAGCGTTTTGAGACGCGTTTGGTGCTGTTTACCGCCGGCCTATTCCTTTGCTGTATTGCCATGAAACCGATGGCAGCACTCGATCAGTTTGCCAAAAGCATGGCAAACGCTTCGCTCATCATGGCGATCTGTTCCTCTATGGGCTTTGCCTATGTGGTAACGACCACAGGATGCGATAAAAATTTGGTTAAATTTTTAGCCGCTCCTTTAAATAAACTCGGCATTCTCTTGATTCCTGCCACAACGATCATCACGAGCTTTATTAACGTCGCCATTCCGTCTGCCTCGGGCTGCGCAGCCGCCGTCGGTGCTACATTCATTCCTGTGATGATCCGCGCAGGCATCCGACCGGCCGCAGCCGGCGCCGCTGTCCTGATGGGCACTTTCGGCTCCAACATTTCTCCGGGAACGAGCCACAACAGTGTTGTTGCCAAAATTGCCAATATGGACATGATGGACTTAATTAGCCTGCATACGCCCTATTCTTTAGCCATGGTGTTAATCGGTGCCGTAGGTCTCACGATTGTCTGCCTGATCCTCCGCGACAACAAGCCGAGTGCTAAAGAACTCGATGATTACTACACTTCGGCTGACCACAGCGGGGGCGTCGAACGCATCAATCCGCTCAAAGCCATCGCTCCTTTGGTTCCCTTGGTCATTCTTCTGCTCGGCAACTCTTACGTTCCGGTCATTAAGATGGGTGTGGCTCAGGCCATGGTCATTGGTGCCATTCTCGCATTGATCGTTTCATGGGTGAATCCTCAACAGTTCACCAAAGACTTTTTCAAAGGCATGGGCGAAGGCTATGGCTCCGTCATGGGCATCATCATTACGGCCGGCGTTTTTGCCGCAGGCTTAAAAGCCACAGGTTTAATCGATGCTTTCGTGGAGGTTTTGAAGAGCTCCAACGAAATCGCCCGCTGGGGCGGTTCTTTCGGTCCGTTCATCATGGCTGCCATCACCGGTTCCGGCGACGCAGCAACTTTTGCCTTCAATGAAGCCGTCACTCCGCACGCTGCTTCCTTCGGCATGCCGATTCCGAACCTCGGCGCCATGGCTCTTATCTCCGGCCAGATGGGCCGTACCATGTCTCCGATCGCAGGCGTTGTGATTGTGCTTTCCGGCTTGGCCATGGTTCCTCCGATTCAATTGGTTAAACGCACGGCCATTCCTTTGATTGTCGGCGTTGTCGTTCTGGCGCTGACCATCGTCTAAAGCCTTTTTAGACCTCTTGAAGCACCTCGCAAATTGCGAGGTGTTTCTATATCTACATACTTCACTGGTTTTTCTGCATTAGTACTATGTGAAAAAGACCACAAACCTATTGAAATCAGTGGTGTATTGCTCACACTTTTGCCACTGTGTAAAGAAAAATATTTTTTCCCTCAATCTCGACTTGGCAGAGAAAATGACAAGATCAGCTTCTAAAAGTCTTAAACTGCGCGCCTGACTTTCATTAAAGATTTGCATGTATTCGGTTTACTTAATCATTGTGTTGGGGTTGCTCTCGGCCTTCGGACCGTTTGTCATCGACATGTACCTTCCGGCCATGCCGGAGATGACAAGAGTGTTCTCTACTTCTGTTTCTTCCGTTCAATTAGGCCTGACCTTCTGTATGGTCGGGCTTGCAGTCGGCCAAATTATTTTCGGGCCTTTAAGCGATAGGTACGGCCGCAAACCGGTTCTGTATTTTTCTCTTCTTCTTTACATCGCAGCCACGCTTTTTTGCTGCTTGTCCCAAGACATCGACACTTTCAACTTCGCGCGGCTTCTTCAAGGTTTGGGCGGCGCAGGCGCCATTGTTTACTCGCGTTCGGCTCCGACCGATTTGTACTCCGGTAAAAAGCTGGCAAAGATCATTGCTATTGTCGGTGCCGTCAACGGAATCGCACCGGTTGCGGCTCCGGTTATCGGCGGTTCGGTTGCTGACCTCATCGGATGGCGTGGTATTTTCTACATACTTCTCGGCATCGGAGTGGTGATTACAGGTTTGGTGATTCCGGTTAAAGAAACGCTTCCGAAAGAAGCCCGCGAACAAGGCTCTTTCTGGCGCTCTTTTGAGGGCTTTGCTTTGGTCTGCAAGGTTCTGAATTTTGCGGTCTTCACGACAGTTTTCGGCTTAGGTATGGGCGCACTTTTTGCCTACATCTCTTCGACACCGTTCATTCTTCAGAATGAATACGGTCTCTCTCAATTCCATTTCTCTCTGATTTTTGCCCTAAACGCAGTCGCGATCGGCGCAGGCGCCCTGCTTGCCGTTCGCTTCTCTACGACGGCCAAAGCCACATACTTCGGAACCGCAGGCAGTCTGATCGCTTCAATCGCCGGTTTTATTTTCGCCTTAACGACAAAAGACTTGTATACCTATGAAGGCTGCCTGCTGCTGATGGTTTTCTGCCTAGGCTTTATCTTTACCGGCGCGGCTTCTGCCATCATCGGAAGCATCGGTTTCTTGCTCGGAGGCATCGTCTCTCCGATCGTGAGCTTAGGAAATATTCAGGCAACGTCTTTTGCCGTGTGCACGGTGGCGCTTGGATTAGGTTTGCTTTTGTTGCGGTTCTTCACCACAGAAATTCACGGCACACCTGCGAAGAGGACTCCTCAGTCCTGATGAAGCAAATGTTCGCGCCTGCTCGGCGTTTCCATCGCTGCCTTTCGACAAGCCTCTTCACTAAAAAGAGGCTTGACGTTTGTCTGAGTCACCCAAGAAGCACCTTGAGCTTCACGAACTCGAGTTATCTTCAGGCAAAGCGGTTTAAATCCGCTATTGAAGCCTTCGGTGTGCCTTTCAATTTCAGGATGGAACGGTTCAATCACCACAGAAGTCACGGAAACACTGTCGGGATAAGGTATCACGCCTTGAATTAAGTCGCCGTCTGTTGAGGCAAAACACAAACCGAATTCTCCGGCTAATACGGCAGCAACCAACAACGCTTTGATTTTCATGAAAATTCAGTTCCTTCCAACGGCCAAAAACTATAGAATGCGTGCACCAAAAGAATAACCGATTTGAGGAAGTTTTGTATTTCGTTCGGTTATCAATCGGGCATTATTTAGACATATATAAGAAGGCAATATGAACATTTCTGTTTTTGACATGTACCGTATCGGTATCGGTCCCTCTTCCTCCCACACTGTCGGGCCGATGCGTGCAGGCCGCAACTTTATTTCCCTCCTGAGAAATAAGCATCTCTTCCCCGAAGTCGAAGACATTAAAGTCAGACTAATGGGGTCTCTTGCCGCAACGGGTATCGGACATGCCACAGACAGCGCAGTGCTTCTCGGCTTAATGGGCAAGAGCCCGTCTGTTATCGATGTGGACTCCATTCCAGGATGGATTCAGGACATCAAAGAAAAAGATCGCCTGCTGCTCGACAGCTGCAAGCCGATTCCCTTCCACTACAGTACCGACCTTACATTTGAGCCTTCTGTTCTCGATCCTTACCACACCAACACGCTGATCATTACAGCGTTCGACGATAAGGGCAAAGAACTCCTGACCAGAAAATACTATTCCGTCGGCGGCGGTTTTATCGAAACCGAAGAAGAAGCCAAGCTCAAGCAGGAACCTCGCGCCCTTCCCGCTACCGAAGAAGATAAAAAGGCGCTTCCCTATCCGTTCTCCACGGCCAATGAACTCATGGAGCAGTGCCGTAAACACGGACTGAGCATGGAAGCCGTGATCCGAGCCAATGAAGAGGTCATCCGCAGCCGCGAAGTGATCGACGATTCGCTGGATCACATTTGGTCCGTGATGAGCATGTGTATCGACCGCGGTCTGAACGCAAAGGGATGCTTGCCCGGCCCTCTAAAAGTCAAACGCCGCGCCAATGAACTTTACGAAAAGCTTCTTAATAGCCCTCTTAAAGTCGCAGACGATCCGCTGCAGGTCATTGACTGGATCAACGCTTACGCCTTTGCCGTCAGCGAAGAAAATGCCGCAGGCGGAAGAGTTGTTACTGCCCCGACCAACGGTGCAGCCGGTGTTATTCCCGCTGTCATTAACTATTACCGCCAGTTCATTCCACAGGCCAATAAAGAAGGCATCCGTACGTTCTTATTAGTCGCCGGCGCCATCGGTGCACTCTATAAAAAGAACGCTTCTATTTCCGGAGCAGAAGTCGGCTGCCAAGGCGAAGTAGGTGTCGCTTGCTCCATGGCTGCCGCCGGCTTAGCCGCAGCGCTCGGCGCCACCAACGAACAAATTGAAAACGCCGCCGAAATCGGTATGGAACACCACTTGGGTCTGACCTGCGACCCGGTCAGAGGCCAGGTACAAATTCCCTGCATTGAACGCAACGGTATTGCCGCCGTTAAAGCGGTCAACTCCGTGCGCTTAGCCATGATGGGAGACGGCTCCCATTATGTAAGTCTGGATCAGGTCATTGAAACTATGATGCAGACCGGCAAGGATATGGCGAATAAATACAAAGAAACAAGTCTCGGCGGCTTGGCCGTCTGCGTCGTCGAGTGCTAAAGGAAAAATTATGAGTCGTCAGATACCGGCATTTGTCACCAAACATGCATGTTTAGAAAGAATGTGGAATTTCGGTATGTTCGTGATGGAACGTATCGACAAGGCCTCTTTAAAACAAGTCGCCTCCTCCCTGACCCTGACGACCCTTCTTTCCATTGTTCCGGCCTTAGCGGTCATCATGGCGGCTTTTTCCGCTTTCCCGCTCTTTGCTCCCTACCGTGAAGCCTTCGAGCAGTTTATTTTCTCGACACTCCTTCCGGCTCAGTACAGTGAGCAAATATTGGGCTATATCAAACAGTTTGCTACGCAAGCCGCCGGCTTAACCGCCTTCGGTTTGATCGGCTTGGTCATTTCTGCCTTGCTTTGTATTGCGACCATCGACTCGGCTTTGAACGCCACTTACGAAGTGCTCAAGCTCAGAAGCTTATGGCAAAGAGTTCTGATGTATTGGGCGCTTCTTACGCTCGGGCCGGTTGCCATCGGCATCAGCCTTGCCGCTTCATCGTATTTAACCGGCATGGCGATGGCGGGCCACTTATCGGTATATGCGAAGTGGCTTATTCCCATCGGTCAGCTGATCTTCCAGTCGATCATTCTCGCGGCTCTCTATAAATACGTTCCTAACTGTCGAGTACTGTGGAGAGACGCCCTCGTCGGAGGCTCTCTGATTGCCTTGGTCTTTACCGTCTTCCGCTGGGGCTTCGGCATTTACGTAATGCGCGGCTCCTACACCACGATTTACGGTGCCTTTGCCGCCATCCCCGTTCTTCTGACCTGGATGTACATCAACTGGATGTTCGTTTTGGCCGGCGCTGCGATTACCGCCACGCTTCCGATGCTGCGCGCCAGACGCTATAAAGACTTTGATAAGAGCGGAGACGACCTGCTGTCCGCAGTTGCCCTCCTCCGGATCCTCATGCTGGCTAAAGAAGTCGGTAACCCTCAGATGACCAATGTCGAACTGGCCGATAAGATCGGAAGCTATCCGGAGGCCGTGGACGCACTTCTCAACAGATTAATTCCCACGAATTATGTCGTTCGAATCGGAGCCGACGCCAACAGCAGCTGGGCACTTCTCGCCGATGCACACAGCAAGACACTTGAGGAATGTTTCGAAGAGTTCTCCATGGATATGAGCAACTCTCTGCTCCAGGGAGACAATGCAGAAAGCCGCTGGGTCAAAGAAGGTCTGCGCGACCAGTGGCTGCAGACCCCAATGAAAGATGTCTTGAGTTAGCTTGACGGTGTTTTGGTGATATCGACCCATCCTGCGCTGCAGGAAGCTTTCTCTAATTCCGGAATAGTGAGTTCGACGCCGGTGTCGGATGTTCCGCAGGCAGGAAGAACAGAATCCATGCTTTTGAGCGATTCGTCTAAATAGACTTTCACGCCGTCATTGATACCGAACGGACATACACCTCCCGGTGCATGTCCGATTATTTTTTCACATTCTTCCGGCTTAATCATCTTTGCCTTTGCCGCGAAAGCGTGTTTGAACTTGGCATTGTCGATTCGTGCATCACCGACGGTTAGCACCAGGATCGGACCGCTCGGGAGCATGAACGACAAAGTCTTAGCAATCTTCTTTTCTTCACAGCCGAACGCTTTGGCGGCAAGCGCTACCGTAGCAGTCGATTCTTTTGCAACCCGAATTCGATCTTCAAGACCGAATTTCACCAGATGATTTTTTGCTTTTTCTAAAGACAATTTCAAACCTTGACTAATTTAGTGCAGACAGTTTCCTGCCTGCACCGTTGACTTCTCACATGTATTTGAAGAACGAAAGCGCCAAAACGACCAAGACTCCGCTCATCAGAGGAACCCAGGTACGTTTGACGAGAACCAGAGGATTGACCTTCACGGATGCCGAGACGATGATGATCACAGCGGCAACCGGAGACATGGAGCGGAACAGGTTGGACATACATTGACCATGATCGGATCAATGCCGGCTTTTTGCGCAATCTGCGGAATCAGTTCAATAAAGCTGTAGAACACAGCATTGCCGCAACCGCTGATGGAGGTAATCAAACCGGTAATGCCGGAGAACGCCAGCATTAAACCGACCTTAGCGTTTTCAAAATTGGAAATGGAATTCGAAATGGCGTCAATCAAGCCCATAACACGAAGTCCGAACACCATAGAAGAAGCGGCAACGATCAGGACGACAACTTTAGAGAAGCCGTCGCCCATACCCTTGAAGAAGATTCCGAGATCCTTCATACCGTCCTTAACATTGCGTTTTCTAAAGAGTTCGCAGACAAATGCCAGGACTAAGGAGAAAAGTGTGATTTCTACCAGACCGACTTTGGCTTTTCTGAAAAAGACCCAGAAGAAGATCACTAAAACCAGCGGGAGGATCGGGAAAATAAAGTACCAGGTCGGTGTATTTTTCTCGGGACGCTCGGCTTCAATAACCGTTTCTTTATCCAGCTCTTTCAGCAGTACGGCATCTTTCTTGTCCAAGTAAGTCTGCCAGAAATAATGAACGATACCCATCACAAACAAGGCCGGAATCGTGATCGGTGCCAAGTGGAATGCTACGTAATCGACAACGTTTTCAAATCCCAGCACTCGGGCCGCGACCACGTTGTCACCGCCGAGGGGAGTCGGAACGATCGTGGCAGTTGTGGCAATCAGGGCTGCAGCCGTTAAGGTAGACATTCCGGCGGCTCTCAGCACCGGGAATAATGTTGCCATCAAGATCACAGCAAGCGAGGCGGCGCTCGGGATAATGATCTGCAGGCAGGTCCCAACCCAGAAGACCATCGGAATCAAGATGATCGGCTTGCGGACGTAGATAGCGGCTTCGTCAAAACCTTAATGACCATATCATACGCGCCTATATGAGACATATAGGCAGCGAAACCGAAAAGCGTGAGGATGATTAAACCTGCATTGCTGTACTGACGAACAAATTGATCTTTGATGACTTTAAAAGGATCCACCCAGGACAATCCCGTGGTGGCCTTTGCTCCAAGAACGTTGTGTCCTAAGAGAAGTCCGGAGTAAAGAAGAACGAGCGCAGCAATAAACAAGACAACTTTGGCGTCGTAATTTTTTGCTATGGCCCAACCTGCAATGATGAGAACAATAACGGCAAGGATGCTGTCGATCATTTGAACTCTCCGTGAGATACGGTGATTTTGTATTTGAGGTATGGCCAAATTTTACCGATCAGGAATTTTTTGCGAGCATTTGAGACTCCGAGGTTCGGGTTTTGCCTTAGTTTTTCATTCTTTGTAACGATATGAATCACGGGCTCATGAGCTTAGAAAGTTTTCAGTTGTATATTTAGCGAGACTCAAATCCAGACAAAGAGAGGCTTTATGCGTTCAGATAATCCCGGTTTCGTTCCGGATTCTCCCTTCTCTAAGCAGCTTCCCGAAGAATGGCTCTGATTCTTCAAAACCTTCCCTAAACTTGAACTACGTTGCCATCTATTAGGCACCACAGGTAAAGAGACTTTCGAAGAACTTGTTGCTGAATCCGGTGCTGATGTCAGTCAAGAAGATATCAATAGTTTCTATACCCGCGGCGACAAGCCAATCGGCGTTTTACGAATCTTCAGGTGCTTGGAAAGCAAGGTGCTTTCCAAGCCCTCTTTTTTAACACGTATCACACTCAAGCATATCCAAAGGGTTGCCAGTCAAGGCGTCAAATATATTGAGTTCTACTGGAACTGGACGGGGCTAAAGCATTTCATGAGTTACGACGAAGCTCGTCAGGCGATCAATGAAGGCATCAGACAAGGTCTTCAGCGTTATGGTGTTGTCGCCCGCTCCATCCCTTCTATCGACCGAGAAGATACACCTGAAGCGGCAGTCGAACTCGTTGAAGAAATGATCCGGCACCCTGATCAATACACCATCGGGATCGGTATTGATTATCGGGAGACCAATCATGAACCGGAAAACTTTTGGAAAGCCTTCAAGATGGCAAAAGATGCCGGTTTCAAAATCACGATCCACGCCGGCGAGTTCGGAGAACATTGGCGCAACGTTGAAACTGCCATGAAACTTCTCGGTGCTGACCGCATCGATCACGGCTACACGATTATCGATAGTCCGGAACTTGTCGAAGAAGCAAAAGCAGCCAATATGCATTTTGCAGTTGTTCCGACCAATTCTTATTATCTCAGGACTTTATCGGACGAAGAATGGGCCATTAAGCATCCGGTTCGCAAGATGGTTGAGCTGGGGCTAAAAGTCTTCCCCAACAGCGATGACCCGACGATGCACCATATTTCTATTTCCGAATCCTGGCTTCTTATGCACAACTGGCTCGACTTCACACTGCCTCAGCTGCGCAAGATGTTGGAAAACAGCATTGAGGCCGCTTGGGTCAGCGACGAGCAAAAAGCCGCTTGGAAAAAAGAATGGCTCGAAGAATTTGATCGCTTAGCCGCTGAACTGCCGCCTGTAAATTAAGGAACCATTCAACTCAAATTACCCGAGACCGGAAATTCCGGCTCGGGTTTTCTTCTTAGAAGCTGTATTTGATTCCGGCCTTGCAGGACAGGTCGACATTCAGACGATTACCGTGCTCTCCGCCGATCTGAGCAAACGCCTTCCATTGGTTTCCAATGACGAGCTCACCGCCAACGCCGAAATAAAAGCGCGTTCCCAGCGAACGGGTTTTGAAGTCAAACTCGTTCATTCGGATTTTTGTCTTACCTAAAAAGTCGTGGTTCACACCGGCTTTAACGTACAGATTTCCGACATTTTGTCCGTCAGGACGATTGAACGAGCGGCCAGCCGTCAAGCCAAGGCGCATATTCAAGCTGTCGGAGTCATCAATTTTTACCTTCATACCGTGAGAGAACGAGAGGTCTTCCCCGAGCAATCTGTAATAAGAAAGCTGGACTTGAGGCTCTATAAACCAATTGGATCCGTCCTGGTTCTTCAGGAAGTTAAAACGAATGCCCCCTTCGGAAGAAATACCGAAGCCAAGGTTATGGTATGGCGCATGAACACTTGTGCCTTCCATTAGGTGGGCTCGAATTTTCTGCTTATGGCGATTAAAGGTCAAAACCGTATCGACATAAGCATTCTCATCAAACCAAGTCAGGTAAGCCTTACCGCCGATAGAGTGAATGTCAGTTTTACCGGCTCCTCCCTTCACTCTCACGTCTCCGTCGGTAAAGCCCACTTGAGCTCCGACAATCCAGTTCGGATCAATCTTTTTATCTGTGCCGAGCGAAACTGTGGTGTATCTCAGTTTGCTGTGTACGCCGGCATAAGGATCAAACCGGCCTTTTTCGTATCTGCCCAGAACATAGGCGCCGTCAGATGAACCGCGTCTGATCTCGCCGGTTCTTTCTCTCAAATCAGCCAAAGAGCTGAGGTATTGAACCACGGAAGCACCGGAGCTGACCACCGACAGAACCGTTTGTCCGGTACGGGATAATCCGTCAGGCACAGGCGGGTTTTGAGAGTTGTCGGGGCCTGTCGGCGGAGTGACAGGCACACCTCCCGGTACAGATGGAGGAACATCCGGATTCTCCGAAGGGCCGTTTGAGTCCGGAGGAAATACGGGTGACGTCGGTTTTTCTTCTTTTTCAGCTGTAATCAGCCAGACACGTCTATCGCCGTAATCAACCGGCTGTAGATCGAGCTTGTATTGGTAGGGACCGGCATCCACAAGCCCGTCGTTGGCTAAAATGAATTTCGCTCTGCCGGCGTTCGGAAGTGAATCATCATAACTGAAAACATGTTGAACCAACTTTGTTTCAGTAATGCTGGCGCCGCTCGTTCCGAGATAAACCGAGTGCACGCCCTCGCCGCCCTGCGTCAGATTAATGCTTCCGGCTCTTCCGCCGGGAAGGTAAAAGGTCGCGAACGATCCCTTGAGCTGTTGAATCTGAAGCGGATGGAAACCCTTTTTGCTTCCGACTTCAATGACAGCGCCTTTAGAAACCTTCAATTCAGTGACGTTGGAATGCATGGCGTTTTGCCAAACACTTCCCGCGCCCAAGGAAATAAAGGAACCTCCGGAACCCGTCTGATCATCGGTAAAGACAGCGCCCGTAAGCCGACTGTTTTTTCCTAGAGAAATATTCAGCTTAGCTCCGTCCTTGACAGTGACAGGACGAGAAAAGCTCAATGAACCTTCCGGAAGAACCGCGAGCGAAGCTAAACCGCCGTTCCCATGAAACTTCAATTCGTCAATCGAAATGTGTCTGCTTCCGATATAGGCTTCGGCCCCTTCGTGGATGGTCAGCGTTTTCTCAAAAGCTATCGAATTCGATGAACCGGCCTTAAAAGAAGTTCCGGCACCGACGAGCACACGCCCGTTAAACAAAATATCTTTAGTTTCAATTCCATTTTCCAGATCCGGATCCATGCCGATCTGGACGAACGAGCTATATCCATCACCCATTTGAGTAACCGAAACGTCTCTGTCAATAACAACGGTCGGGGCATCGATAATAAACGAACTGTCAAAAACCCATAAAGGATGATGGACGGAGTTTCTCTTTTGTTCAGATAAAGCGATATGAACACTCTCAGAAGCCTTGAGTGCGGCTTGGGCGCCGGCGCCCATCCAACCGATAGAGCCGTTCACAATAATATTTTTAGCTTTCAAGGAAGCTGTTGAACCCTCTCCCAACGCAATCGAAAGATGATCTTTTTGGTCTTCCGGATGTGCGGGTCTGTTCAGAACAATACTTTCGCCCGCGGAGATTTGAACCGAACTTTTAAATCCGGCCACGACGGCAGAACCAAAGCCGCCGCTGGCGACAGCTTCAGGCGAGAGAACAACACTGCCCTTCTCGGCCGTAAGCGTTAGGTTTGTGTTTTGGGAATAAACTGAGTTGCCGTTAATGCTGCCTTCCGCCCATACATTCGAGGTAATTACCATTCCTTTAGAAAAGAAATTGTAATCTCCTGAGCCAACGAAGTCTTTCAGTTCCTTCTTTAGAGCTCTTTCAACTGGTCCGGAGAATGCCGGTTTTTGCGCAGTGGCATAAACCTCGAAAAAATATTCTTCTAAATCGATAGGTGCCAAAACCGAACCGAAAACCTGGAGCGGGGACAAAACGGTCAGGATTGAAAGAATGGCTGCATTTGCTCTTTGAGTTTTTGTTCTCTGTCTTAGGTGCTTCATGGGATCCTTTATCTTTGTTTTATACATTCTTTAGCGCTCACCCCAACAACAGTGAGCCGAAGGAAGCATTCAAGAAGGGCTGATTATATGTAACCCTTTAAGACAAAAAAACCCCTCTAAAGTGAAGCACGCTAATTTTTCATCCGTTTTGTACGAACAATTTTTGGGTATCTATTTGAATTAAAGCAAAGAAAAGTTATAAAGAAAAAGGATTATAAAAAATGTTTTTATTTGTAATCTATTTACTTCGGATTAATTACAAGCAACCTCCTTATGGAGAAGATTGAAAAAGAAAATAAAATAAGTTTATCTGTTTGAATTATTGAGAACTTATTTATCAAAGAGGATTTATAAGTCGGATTCTCTAGTCTAAAAATGGCGTTGAAAAGAGAAAAGCCCCGCGAGACATTTCTCACGAGGCTGGAATCTTGGCGGAGTGGACGGGACTCGAACCCGCGACCCCCGGCGTGACAGGCCGGTATTCTAACCAACTGAACTACCACTCCTTGGTGGATGCTGAGAGTCTCGAACTCCCGACCTACGCCTTGTAAGGGCGCCGCTCTACCAACTGAGCTAAGCATCCTTCGTTACTGAGATTTCGTTGTCTCAATCACGAAGGATTCTATTTTACTACATCTTTTAAATTTTTGCCAGCGACAAACTTCGGAACTTTTCTTGCGGGGATTTCAATCGATTTATTCGTACGAAGATTGCGGCCTTTACGAGCGGCGCGTTCAACGACAGAAAACGTGCCGAAACCCAGCAGCTGAACTTCTTTGCCGTTCTGCAATGAATTTGTAATTGTGTCGATCATTGCGTCAACAGCACGCTGAGCGGCGAGCTTGGAGATGTCACATTTAATTGCGACGGCTTCTATGAGATCTGCTTTATTCATCATTCCCTCCGAGAGAGTTAAAGGGGTAAATAAACTCTGATTCGTTAATAATAGCAGTATTTGTAGGCGAATTAAAGGTTTTCTAGGCAAATCTCCCTATTTGTGCGACAAATTTTCTTATACGACCTGAGGTTGATGGATAAGTATCATCTATTTTTATTGAAATTGCCCCATGTTTTTGAATCTTCTCAACCCATCCAAGTTGTCGTTAATGCCAACAAATAGATTTTTGACAGTCTTCCAAAAAACAGCAAAATTGCTTCTTTTTGTTTCGTATATTCAACCGGTTTGCTACGAGACAAAAACAAAAGGGGCCGAAGCCCCCTCCTCTTAGACCGGATGGTCTTAATTAGGCGCGGTCGATCCCGCTGTCGAAGTTCTTACCTCAATCGACTGTTTTGCAGCCATCGGCTGTTCGATTGTCTGCGGTAAGGCTTCCGGCTGTTTGGATAAGCCGTACTGGAAAACTTCATCAATAGTACGAACGGGACGAATCACCAATCCTTCCTTGACGTTTGCCGGTACTTCTTCCAAATCCTTCACGTTTTCTTCAGGAATCAAGACTTCTTTGATTCCGCCGCGAAGCGCAGCTAAAAGTTTCTCTTTCAGTCCGCCGATCGGAAGGACTTCGCCTCTCAGCGTGATTTCGCCCGTCATTGCCACTTCGGCTTTAACCGGGATACCCGTCAGAGCGGAAACCAGGCCCAGCGTAATGGCAGAACCTGCACTTGGACCGTCCTTAGGCACAGCACCTTCCGGGAAGTGGACATGAATATCCGTTTCCGAAATCTGTTTGTAAGTAATGCCCAAGCGGGAGGCTCTGGAGCGAACCACCGTGCGGGCAGCCTCGACAGATTCCTTCATTACGTCGCCCAAAGAGCCCGTGCGGGTGATCTGACCTTTGCCCGGCATCGTCGCGACTTCGATCGTCAGAAGATCGCCGCCGACTTCTGTCCAGGCAAGACCAGTGACTTGGCCGACTTGATTGCCCTTGTGCATAACGCCGAAGTTGTAGCGGCGCACACCAAGGAAGTAATCCAGATTGTCGGAATTGGCAACAACCTTTCCTTTGGTCTTCTTCAGAAGGATGTCACGAACGGTCTTACGGCAGATCTTGTTGATCTCGCGCTCTAAGCTGCGGACACCGGCTTCGCGGGTGTAGTAGCGAACGATGTCAACAATGGCAGAGTCTTCGATCTCGAGTTCTCCCGGCTTAACGCCGTTCAGCTTCATCTGTTTCGGAATCAGATGTCTCTGAGCAATATGAAGCTTTTCATCTTCCGTGTAGCCGGAGAGCTGAATTACTTCCATACGGTCCAAGAGCGGCGCCGGAATGTTCATAGAGTTGCTGGTTGCAATGAACATGACGTGCGACAGATCGAAATCCACTTCGACATAGTGGTCCTGGAAGGTGTTGTTCTGTTCCGGATCAAGCACTTCCAAGAGCGCAGCCGCAGGGTCGCCTCTGTAGTCCATACCCATCTTATCGACTTCGTCGAGCAGGAAAAGCGGGTTGTTGGTTTCCGCCTTTGTCAGGCTCTGAAGAATTCGACCGGGCATGGAACCGATGTAGGTTCTTCTGTGACCGCGGATTTCGCTCTCATCTCTTACGCCGCCTAAAGCCAAACGCACGAACTTACGTCCGGTCGCGCGGGCAATAGACTGGCCCAAAGATGTTTTACCGACTCCGGGAGGTCCGACTAAGCAGAGGATCGGAGATTTCACATTCTTGACTCGGCTCTGAACCGCTAAATATTCAAGGATGCGTTCCTTCACCTTCTCGAGGCCGTAATGGTCTTCTTCCAAAACGGCTTCTGCTTTGATGAGATTCGTGTTGACACGGGTTCTCTTGCTCCAAGGCAAAGAAATCAGCGTGTCAATGTAATTACGGATCACATTGGCTTCTGCACTATTCTGACCTTGCAGGCGCAGTTTCTTGAGTTCGCCGAGGGCCTTTTCTTCGCCTTCGGGGCTCATCTTAGCGGCTTTAATCTTGCGCTCGATTTCCTCAAACTCTTCATCGGTATCGCCTAATTCTTTCTGAATGGCTTTTACCTGTTCGTTGAGGTAATAGTCGCGCTGGTTCTTTTCCATCGCCTTCTTTACACGGCCGCGGATGCGTTTTTCCGTCTGCTGAATGTCGACTTCTTCCTCGAGCATATCGAAGAGAAGTTCAAGACGATCCTTAGTGCCGACCGTGGCAAGCAGGTCTTGCTTGCGGGACGGAGAAAGGACCAGAAGCTGGGCAATGGATGTGATGAGCTGCTCTGGATCGGTCAATGAAGAAATCCGATTCAGCTGATCGTTCGTAATTCTCTTATTGTTCTTTTGGTATTCGGTGAAGGCCGTCAGGATGGTTCTGCGCAGCGGCTCGAAAGTACGCTGGGAAATCTTATCCTGTGGGATGTCTTCAACTTCAGCAAAAATTTGCTCGTCTTCTTTGTACTGAGTAACTCGGACACGGCGAATACCCTCAACCAGGACTTTGAAAGTACCGTCAGGCAATTTCAAAGACTGGACGACACGCGCAACCGTACCGACATCAAACAAATCATCGGAAGATGGATCTTCGATGCCTGCATCGCGCTGTGCGACGAGCAAAAGCTCTTTGTTCGCCTTCTCAGAAGACGTGACATTGCGAAGAGCACTAAGCGACTTCTCGCGTCCGACGAAGAGCGGCACAACCATCTGAGGGAAGACAACAATGTCTCTCAGAGGTAATACCGACATCATCGGATTTGAATTAGTTGTACGTTTCTGAATCATCTAAATCCTTACTGCTAAAAAATACACTACGCAAGTTACTACTTGGGTACGCTTGAAAAAAAATCAAGGGCGCCAAATATTTAAAATTCGTTTCTATACTGTATCAAAAGTAAAAGGCCCCTCGCCTTAAGCCTCTCAAGATTTTGTGGCTATTTTGGGGACCTTAATCAAGGGATGGTGGAGAAAGGAACCACCCAAGAAGAAAAAAGGAGGTGCAGAAGCAACCTCCTCTTCACCGTTATTTAGTGATGAACTCGGCTTGTCCGTCTCTCATCGTGGAGGCTTTCACCACCACTCTGGCGACGTCTTTTCTGCTTGGAATTTCAAACATGGCAGAAAGGAGCGCATTCTCAATAATGGACCGCAGACCGCGGGCCCCGGTCTTTCTTTCCTGGGCCATCTTAGCCGCTTCCTTAAGAGCGTCCGGCTGGACTTCAAGAACCACGCCTTCGATTTCAAACAATCGTGCGTACTGTTTCAGAACCGCATTCTTCGGTTCCGTCAGAATACGAATCAGGGCCTCTTCATCAAGGTCATCAAGTGTCGCAATCACCGGAAGACGCCCAACCAACTCAGGAATCAAGCCGTAGCGAACCAGATCCTTGGCCTCGATGTCGCGAAGCACCTCGCCTTCGCTTCGATCGTCCGCACCCTTGACGTCGGCTTCAAAGCCGATGCCGCTGCGCTCGGTTCTTCTGCGAATAATCTTGTCCAAACCTTCAAAAGCGCCGCCGCAAATGAAGAGGATGTTAGAGGTATCGACCGGAATGTTGTTTCCCTGAGGGTGCTTTCTTCCGCCTGCTGCAGGAACGTTGGCAACGGTGCCTTCAACGAGTTTTAACAAAGCCTGCTGAACGCCTTCTCCGGAAACGTCACGTGTAATAGAAGGGTTCTCACTCTTGCGGGCAATTTTATCGATTTCGTCAAGATAGATAATGCCCATCTGAGCGCGCTTCAGGTCCATATTGCAGCTTTGCAGAAGCTTCAGAATGACGTTTTCGACGTCTTCACCGACGTAGCCGGCTTCTGTCAGGGTCGTTGCATCTGCAATTGCAAAAGGAACATTCAGCATTTTGGCCAAGCTTTGAGCCAAAAGCGTTTTACCGGAACCTGTCGGGCCGATAAGGAGAATGTTGCTCTTCTGGATCTCAACCTTTTCATCGGAGTCGTCTCCGATGAATTTGCTTCTAAGGCGCTTGTAATGGTTGTAGACAGCAACGGAAAGAACTTTCTTCGCCTGTTCCTGTCCGATAACGTATTGGTCAAGATTGGCGTAGATTTCTTTCGGTGTGGGCAGCTCTCCGTACAAAATCGGATCCTGCTTTTCGGCCTCTTCTGCTTCAGGCTCTTTACCCGGAGCTTCAGAGCCGGCGTTCTTATTGTGAGCTTCGAGATACTGGTAGCGTTTCAAAGCTTCTTCAATGACTCCGGAGTAACGAGCTAGCTCTTCAGTACATTCTTTGCAAATGTACTGATCTCCGATGTTGGACTTATAAATTTCGGAATACTGTCCCTTTTTGGCTCCGCAAAAAGAACAGACGGGTCCCTCTTTGTTATCGCTCATAACTTCCTTAAATCTTTAATCCGCAAAATCAATTATTTTTTCTAATGATTTGCTCGGAACGTTTTCTAAATACGCCGTCAATAATTCCGTATTCAACCGCCTGGGCGCTGCTCATGAAATTATCACGTTCTGTATCAACCGCGATCTTTTCAATGGACTGACCGGTATGTTCGGAAAGAATCGTGTTCAGACGGCTGCGCAATTCCAAGATTTCCTTAGCCTGGATTTCGATATCCGCAGCAGTACCGTTCGTACCGCCGGACGGCTGGTGAATCATGATGCGGGAGTTGGGCAGCGCAAAACGTTTGCCCTTTGCGCCGGCAGCCAGCAGGAACGCACCCATGGAAGCTGCCATACCTAAGCAAATAGTTGAAACGTCAGGCTTAATGAACTGCATCGTATCGTAGATGGAAAGACCGGCGTAAACACTTCCTCCCGGGGAGTCGATATACAGCGAGATATCCTTGTCAGGATTTTCACTTTCCAGGAACAGCAGCTGAGCAACCACCAAATTAGCGCTCTGATCAGTAACCGGTCCTACCAGGAAGACTACGCGGTCGCGCAACAGGCGGGAGTAAATGTCAAAAGATCTCTCTCCGCGTCCGCTCTGCTCGATAACCATCGGTATAAGTGCAGAATTAAAGTTTGTAAAGTCGGGCATACGCGTCTCCGTGGTTTGTAGTAGTTTTTCAATGACAAACGGCAAGGACCTGAGTACCTTGCCGACTTGTCTGTATTTTTCAGAGGCATTCAAGCCTCTGACGCATCAAATAGATTAAGCCTGCTGACCGCGACCCATCAGGTTTTCAAAAGAGATCGGTTCTTTCTTAACCTGGGCGTTCTTCAGAACCCAAGCAACGACGTTGTTTTCCACAACAACCGCGGCAAGCTCAGCTTTGTGCTGAGGGTTGTTGAGGTACCAGTCAACGACTTCCTTCGGATCTTCATAGCTCTTGGCGATGTTGTCTGCCAAAGCTTTGATCTGATCGTCAGTAGAAGTAATCTTTTCTTTCTCAACAATAGCGCTGATTTGCAGTCCAAGACGAACTCTCTGCTCAGCTTGGTCAAGCATAGCGTTGGCAGGAATGCTGTCGTTGGGGAGGTTAATTCCCTGAGCCTTCATGTTTTCGATGGCATCATGAACCAGAGCCTCTCTCTGTTCTTCAACAGCAGCGTGCGGGACCGGGAACTTAGCAACGGACAGAAGAGCATTCATGGCGCTCTGCTTTGTGCGGGCTTCCAGGCGGGCGATAACTTCGCGCTGAAGGTTTTCTTTAACGTCAGCCTTGAGTTTGTCGATACCGTCGGTAACACCGAGGTCTTTAGCGAACTTGTCGTCAAGAGCCGGAAGAATTTCTTCGTCAACTTCTTTCAGTGTGACTTCGAACTGGACTTCCTTGCCGGCAAGGTCCTTGGCGGGATAGTTTTCCGGGAAAGTCAGGTTGAAAGTCTTAGTTTCGCCGGCTTTCATACCGCGAATTGCATTTTCGAACTCAGGAAGCATTCTGCCCTGGCCGAGAGCGAAAGCGTAGTCTTTAGCAGTACCGCCTTCGAAAGCAACACCGTCAAGGGTTCCCTTGAAGTCAACGACAACGCGGTCGCCGTCGGCAGCTGCCTTGTCAGCCTTTTCGAAAGTGGCGCGCTGTTTGCGCATAACATCGAGAGTCTTTTCAACGTCAGCGTCTGTGAGTTCGCACTCGTACTCTGTAACGGAAGCGTCTTTCATATCAGGAACTTCGACGTCAGGGAAGACTTCGAAAGTAGCGGTGAAGGACATTGTGTCTTCATTTTCAGGAGCGCCTTCGGTCGGAGCGATATCCGGGTAGCCGGAGACATGGAATTTGCCTTCCTGAACTTTTTCAACGAAAGCAGCAGAAACGAGTGCATTGATTGCATCGAACTGAACTTCCTGACCATAAGCTGCTCTGACCATAGCGGCAGGAGCGTGGCCGGGACGGAAACCGTGGAATTTAGCTTTCTTTGCTTTTTCGCGAAGAGCTTTAGCTACGCGAGCATCGAGTTCTTTACGAGAGATCGTCAGCTCGATAGTGCGCTGAAGCGGATTCGGCTTAACTTCTTCGGCTTTTGTTTCTTTAGCCGGAGCTGCTGTGGCTTCTGTTTTTTCCTCAACCTTTTCTTCTACTTTGGTTTCTTCTGCCATTTAAATATTTCCTTTCCGGATATGCCCGAAGGGGGCTTGTTTATAGATTGGAGAAGCGGTGCTTCCCTGTTTGATCGTCGGATTATAGCTGTAAATAAAGGAGATACAACTTAAAACATGTAAAGTTTGATGAAATTTACGGCTATTGATTATCATTATCAATTACAAAGAAATTTCAAGCTGTTCCAATGCTTTTTTCTTACCTAGACCGCCTGACAATTAAAACAGTAGACCGCCTTCTCTTCCTAATTTGAAATTAGAAGTAGAAAAAATTCTAATTTTTGTGTGATCACTGACTAAAGATATCTGAAAAATCGGCCTCATTCAGATTTAATACATCGACGCACTTGCTTCTCATCCACCTTCTACAACTCAATCGATCCATTCGTTCTAATAGTTAGCTCACAAATATTTACGCTCATTTTGATTTTTATTAGGTATAAATACTTAGGGAAGCTCTGTAAAATGCTTGATTCTTCCCAATGGCCTTTAGAGACTTAAT
>ENA-OPAG01000284-OPAG01000284.1-human-gut-metagenome-genome-assembly--contig:-NODE-284-length-32946-cov-9.416010_pt1 | contig 32946 bp, 39 predicted proteins | sample MGYA00241053_ERZ501422 | MGnify/ENA primary metagenome ERZ501422 (study PRJEB25962, sample SAMEA2042619) | human gut metagenome | biome: human gut; feature: human-associated habitat; material: faeces... | reverse complement strand
AGAGCATTAGCCTTCCAAGCTGAGGGTCGCGGGTTTGAGTCCCGTCTTCCGCTCTCCAAAAGGTCATACATTTTATGTATGACCTTTTTTATTATTCCCTAAAATCATTAATAAAACCAAACAGAAGCAACACCTATAACCTTAATTTGTTATATTAGTTTTATCAATCTAATATCTTATCACTAACCCTTAAAAAGAAACCATTATGAAGAATTTCAGAATCGAATCGCTTATCCTCGCCATCGGATTGCTCCTATTAGGAATATGCATCCAAAGAGGATTCAACTCATTTGCAGAGCGTGACAGAAGTGTAAATGTAAAGGGACTTGCTGAAATGGAAGTTCCTGCCGACAAAGTCATATGGCCATTGATGTATAAAAGCTTAGGCAATGACTTGAATGCCTTATACGACAACATTAAAAATTCAAATGCCACTATTACTCAATTTCTGAAGGAGAAAGGTATAGATGAAAAAGAAATCAGCATCAATGCACCTGAGATTATCGACCTGAAAGCCGAACGATATAGCAACAGCGACAACAGTCCTTACCGATATAACGTAACAACAGTTATTACTGTAACCTCCAACAAAGTGGATTTGGTAAGAAGCCTCATTGCCGAACAAGGCGAATTACTGAAACGAGGAATTGCTGTAACAGGAGGCGACTATCGGTACAATGTCCAATATGAATATACAGGACTTAACACTATCAAACCGCAAATGATAGAAGAAGCAACCAAAAATGCACGGCAAGCCGCCGAAAAATTTGCAAAAGACTCCGACAGCAAGCTGGGAAAAATCCGACATGCCAACCAAGGACAATTCAGTATTTCCGATCGTGACGCAAATACTCCTTATATAAAAAAGGTACGTGTAGTTACTACCATAGATTACTCACTCGAAGACTAAGCAGAATTAAATTCCAATTTATACATACAAAAGAGCCACAAAGTTTTACAACAGAAATATCTTAATGAAACTTTGTGGCTTCTTTTACGCCGGTCCCTTCCGAAGTTTTTACGAAAAAAAACAGGAAAAGTTGTATCATTCAGGATTTTATTGTACTTTTGCAGCCGATTTATATAAACAATATAAAGTCTAACACAATTAGTTATTTACAAACAATTTATTTTAATGGAAAACTTAAAAAACATTACTCCGATTGAAGACTTCAATTGGGATGCTTATGAAAGCGGTGATGCAGTAACCAACGTAAGCAAAGAAGATCTTGAAAAAGCTTATGACAGCACCTTGAACAAGGTAAACGACCGTGAGGTTGTAGACGGTACTGTAATCGCAATGAACAAACGCGAAGTTGTAGTTAACATTGGCTACAAATCAGACGGTATCATTCCGTTGAGCGAATTCCGCTACAATCCTGATTTGAAAGTTGGTGATACTGTAGAAGTATACATCGAAAACCAGGAAGACAAAAAAGGACAGTTGATTCTGTCACACAAGAAAGCTCGCGCTACTCGTTCTTGGGATCGTGTTAACGCTGCTCTTGAAAACGAAGAAATCATCAAGGGTTACATCAAGTGCCGCACTAAGGGTGGTATGATCGTTGATGTATTCGGTATTGAAGCATTCTTGCCGGGTTCTCAGATCGATGTGAAACCTATCCGCGACTACGATGTATTCGTAGGTAAGACTATGGAATTCAAAGTTGTTAAAATCAACCAGGAATTCAAAAACGTTGTTGTTTCTCACAAAGCTCTTATCGAAGCTGAACTGGAACAGCAGAAGAAAGAAATCATCAGCAAACTTGAAAAAGGTCAGGTACTTGAAGGTACTGTTAAAAATATCACATCATACGGTGTATTCATCGACTTGGGCGGCGTAGACGGTTTGATCCACATCACAGACTTGTCTTGGGGCCGTGTAAGCGATCCGCGTGAAGTTGTTTCTCTGGATCAGAAGTTGAACGTAGTTATCCTCGACTTCGATGATGAAAAGAAACGTATTGCTTTAGGTTTGAAGCAGTTGACTCCGCACCCATGGGATAGCCTTGATCCAAACTTGAAGGTTGGCGATCACGTTAAAGGTAAAGTTGTCGTTATGGCTGACTATGGAGCATTCATCGAAATCGCTCCGGGCGTAGAAGGTTTGATCCACGTTTCTGAAATGTCTTGGTCACAGCACCTGCGTTCTGCTCAGGACTTCATGAAAGTAGGCGACGAAATCGAAGCTGTAATCCTGACTCTGGACCGCGAAGAACGCAAGATGTCTTTGGGTATCAAACAGCTGAAACCAGATCCATGGGAAACTATCGAAGAAAAATACCCTGTAGGTTCTAAGCATGTTGCTAAAGTACGTAACTTCACTAACTTCGGTGTATTCGTAGAAATCGAAGAAGGTGTAGACGGCTTGATCCACATCTCTGACCTGTCTTGGACTAAGAAGATCAAACATCCTTCTGAATTTACTCAGATTGGTGCAGACATCGACGTTGTTGTTTTGGAAATCGACAAAGAAAACCGTCGTTTGAGCCTTGGTCACAAGCAGTTGGAAGAAAACCCATGGGATGTATTCGAAACAGTATTTACTGTAGGTTCTATCCACGAAGGTACTATCATCGAAATGTTGGATAAGGGTGCTGTAGTAGCATTGCCTTATGGTGTTGAAGGTTTCGCTACTCCGAAACACTTGGTTAAGGAAGACGGTTCACAGGCTCAGCTTGACGAAAAACTTCCGTTCAAGGTAATCGAATTCAACAAAGATGCAAAACGTATCATCTTGTCTCACAGCCGTATCTTCGAAGATGCTGCTAAGGCAGAAGAAAAAGCAGAAAAGAAAGCTTCTAAGAAGTCTTCTAAGAAAGAAGAAACTCCGATGATTCAGAACCAGGCTGCTTCTACAACTCTGGGCGACATCGACGCTTTGGCTGCTTTGAAAGAACAATTGGAAGGAAAGAAATAATTCTTTAATTCGTCATATTGGAAAAGGGGATTGTGCTATGCATAGTCCCTTTTTTTATTCCCTCTCCCAAATGCCTTTAAGGTTCTTCCCCTATTTCCCGTCAACACTTCAATCTTTATCAAGATAAAATACGCTCCAAAAGAGTTAAACCGAAAAACTACGTTTTTCATTTGCCGCTCCGCTTACCTTTTAGTATATTTGTAATAGTCAGAAGTATTTTATTTGACTATCAGTGTATTATATGAAACTCGCATGAGAATGGGCAACGGATAAGAAAAATGCAAACTGTTTAGAATCACTATATTCCTCATGCTGTCAAATAACTCTTTATCTTTCTGCAAAGATAGTGTTTTTCCTCTGAATACCGGAATTTTCCGGGTATAATCTTTAAGGTGATTTCAAAAATAACCCAAATCAAGAATGACATCTGTACCGTAGCCGAGTTCACGTAACTCACAGGCGAAGGTAACTCGTGTTCTTATCGTACAAGCAAGGTCAGGCCCTCCGGGTGGCGTGGAAAAATCATCCTCGCCCTGGGGGGCTTCGGTATTTTTCCCGCCAACCTTGCATGTACGGAACACGACCTTTTAAAGCCTGTAGTTACGGGAACTCCGGCCCCGAAAAGCCGGACTAACAAAAAAAACAATGTCATGTTACAGGCAACAAAGAACAAGTACGATATTGAAACGCTCAAGACACTGAATGTTTTGTACGACCGTGAACACCGGCTGACACAGGAGGATGTGGATATGGCCAACCGTTATGTCGAACTTATAGAGCGGACACGTTTGGAAATCACACCGCAAGTCGGTGACAGGCTGATTTATCTCAGCCGTTATGGGGACTATTACGGCAATGCGCTCATAGACAGTATGGATGAAAAGAAAAACTTGCTTTCCATCTGCGAACAGCCGTATGTCCCATTCGTATGGCAATCTGCGGATAATATCCGTCTGAGCGTCAGCGGTGGAGCTTTCCACCATGTAAAAACGGATGACCTGAAATTCAACGGTTGGACAGAAGGGGCATTCAAGGACTGGGGACATTGCAGATCGTGCGCCAATGGTGCAGTGACATTCACGGCAAGAGTTCCACAATGGATTTACCGCGAGCCGGAACCGCTCTATGGCGATTTCACGACAGAGACCTACCGCCGTTTTTATCTTCACAAAGCCCCGGAAGCGAGAAACCTCTACCAAAGTCTTGATATCGCTTTTCACAACGAAGAGGACTTTCAGCAATTCCTGCAAGACTACGAGGGAACGGTATTCAAGGGGAATTGGAAAGACCAGATCGTGGTATGGTGCTTCCGCAGGGAATATGTCTTCCTGCCTCTGTCGGAATGGGAAAAGATAGATGTTCCGGCGGTGGAGCGAAGACTCAATTTCCATCCCGAGCAGGTGAAGATCGTCAAGGACATGAAGAAACACATCACTTATTTCTACCGCATCAAATCGCAGGATTTCTAACACTTAAAATCAAACAGATATGCAAACGACAACATCATTCAAACCCGGCAACGCTCCCGACCTGCTTTCAGGCATATTGAGCGTACAAGTAAGAAACGAGGACAAGATTACCGAGCAAGACCGCCTGTTTTGTCAGAACCAGCAGGATATGCTCTACAAGACGCTTGACCGGATAGACCGCTGGTATACCATCTTCAAGGAAGAGGCGGAACAATACCGAACAGAACGGGACTTCTCATACGACGACAATGGGAAAATATCCATGCGTGACCTTTACTCGCTCAGAAACGGGAAGGACGATTATTCGCACAACGAGTTCAAGCCGTTCGATGTGCTGAACGATTTGGTAGACAAGAACCGCAACGCCAACTCGAACTTCGCCAACCGTATCATCGCCTATTTCAACAGAACGTACAATGTATCCGTGCCTGAACAAAGGATAGATGAAAAGACTCTCCGCATGGGCTTCCGTCCGGTCTATGGGACATACGTGGATGCGGTCATCGAGCATTTAGGTGGCAAGAGTTTCCGGGAAACGGCGGTGGAAGAACTGCTTGCAAGAGTTGCCAAAGTAGTCAAGCCTTCCTGCTGGAGCAAGGTCAAGACGGAGCTTAAGAAGGACAAGATTGTCTTTCCCGAAATCATCCGCTTCGATGATTATTACATGCAATACCACCAACGGTGCAAAATCAGTTACAATTACGGTGGAGAGCTGGAAACCCTATGCGCGGGTATCGCTTACGGTGCGGATGATGTACTGTGCGGCAACTCGAAAATGATTATCCGTTTCGATGACAACGACGTGTCTGTCAATGACTGGTACGACCTCACGACCACCAACGCCGAGCAAATCCGATTCTACAAGAACGGACGTATCGACGTCAAATTCAAGGACAGCGCGGCAGCCGAGAGCTGCTTCAAGCGTCTCCGATTGGATGAAATCACATTACCGGAGAACTGACCATGAGAAGAATCCCACAGCACCCTGTAAGGCAACTCTTGCGGGGTGTCTTCATTTCCAACCGTAAACGATTAAAGATATGTACGCCATCATACCCCAACAGATACCACAGGACAGGCGGGCCGAGGTCAACGAAAAGATTCTTTTCGCCATAGACTCCGGCAAGGACCTTATTCCGGCAGAAAGCATCTACAACTGCTATACCGGCATCGGCGGGCTGCACAACCTGAAACAGTCCGACTTTGCCAATTACAACGAGTACACGGAGGCCAAGAAGGAGTTTGAGATGGGACAGTTTTTCACTCCGCATGAAGTGTGCCGGGATATGGTGGATATGCTATGTCCGGTTTCGTCAGAAATGATTCTTGATATGTGTTGCGGCATGGGTAATTTCTTCAACCATCTGCCGAACCTTCATAATGCCTACGGTTTCGACATAGACGGAAAGGCGGTGGCCGTTGCCAGGTATCTCTACCCGGATGCCCATATCGAAAAGTGCGATATCCGGCAGTATTACCCAGAACAACGCTTTGACGCCATTATCGGCAATCCGCCTTTCAATCTGAAGTTCGACTACAGGCTGTCACAGGAATACTATCTGGACAAAGCCTACGATGTGCTCAACCCGGCAGGCATCCTGATGGTCATTGTTCCCAGCTCGTTCATGCAGAGCGAGTTTTGGGAGAAGACGCGCATAACGGGCATCAACAGCCGCTTCTCATTCATCGGTCAGATAAAGTTGAACCCCAATGCTTTCGCATCCACCGGAGTCCATAACTTCAACACGAAGGTGATGGTATTCCTGCGCAAGTCGCTGCATATCGAGATGCAGGCCTACAATGCGGAAGAGTTCATCTCCATGGCCGAGTTGAAAGAGCGCATCCGCGAGGCAAGGCTGATGAAACACAAAATACGCTTCGACCTGATGCGGGAGACCAACCGGATTGACAAGGAGGAGCTGGAGGTGTTCGAGTACAAACTCGCCAAGTACATGTACGAGCTGAAAGCTCACGCCAAGCTGAACAGGCATATCGACAAGGCAGAGGCACTGGTCACGAAATTCCGTAACCAGAAACCACCGGAAAATGCCACCCGGGAACAGGTAAACCAATGGGAGAAGAACAAGCTGACCACGACCAAAGTCCTCGGTATCATCCGCAGGTATATCACCTCGCAGAATATCGTTCCACGCAAGGAAGTGGCCCTGGTGAAGACCTCATACGGCTTCAAATTGAAGCAATATGCCCCACGATTATTAGACAAGGTTTCGCACAAGGTGGCAAGCATCAACGATCTTGTACTGGAACGAGCAGAACTGCCCATGCCAGAACTGCTGACAGAAAAGAATATGCGTCAGATTCGTGCGGCGGAAAAACTGATACGCAAGAAACGCAGGCAATACGAAATCCAGAACCGGCAGTTTGCAGATATGCAACCAGTCCCATTTCTGCAAGAATACCTCGACCGCACCACTTTCAGAAACAAAGACGGAGAGGTATGCGAGTTTACATTACTTCAAAAACACGACCTGAACCTTGTCTTGCAGAAACGCTACGCTTTGCTGAACTGGCAGCAAGGCTCCGGCAAGACAGCCGCCGTCTATCACCGCGCCAAATACCTGCTCAAGTTCCATAAGGTACGCAATGCCGTCATTCTGGCTCCAGCCATAGCCACCAATATGACTTGGATACCGTTTCTGACAATCAACCGGGAGAAATTCCGTATAGTCAGAAGTAATGCCGATTTGGAAACAGTACCGGAAGATGTGTTCCTTATCCTTTCCACCTCTATGCTCTCCAAACTGAAGCGTGGGCTGTCACAATTTGTCAGACGTACATCCGGGAAACTCTGTCTTGTTTTCGATGAATCCGATGAGATAACCAACCCGTCTTCACAACGGACAAGGCTTGTCTTGAGTATTTTCCGCCGTCTCAAATACAAGATACTCGACACGGGAACCACCACGCGGAACAACATCGCGGAACTGTACAGCCAATTTGAACTGCTGTACAACAATTCCGTCAACATGGTCTGCTGGTGCGACCGGATATACCACGAGAACAGAGACAAGGAGATAGAGGAAGAAAGCAACCGGCATTACGGAGAGCCGTTCCCGGCTTTCAGAGGCCATGTGCTTTTCCGTTCCTGTCATTGCCCCGGAAAATCCACCGTATTCGGCATAGAGAAGCAGAACCAGGACGTGTACAACAAGGAGGAACTGGCGGAGCTTATCGGAAAGACCATCATCACCCGCAAGTTCAGGGACTTCGCAGGCGAGAAGTACAAGATACGTACCCATACGGTCAGCCCGGCTGAAGGCGAGCACGAGGTTTACCGCGTCATTATCGAGGAATTCTGCCGCATTTGCGAGCTGTATTACAACAGTACAGGAGACGCGAAGAAGGATGCCGGGCTTAGGCTCATGCGACAGATCAAGCTGCTCATCAAGGCGTGCTCCGTCCCGCACCTGATAGATGGCTATTTCGGCGACGGGATTCCGAACAAGACAAGATATATCGAGAAACTGATACTGAAGATTCCCGGCAAGGTGGCTGTCGGCTGTACCTCCATAGCGGCGTTCGACCTTTACGAGAATCATCTCCGCGAATGCTTTCCGGACCGTCCGGTGTTTGTGGTCAAAGGCGACGTGGCCTTCAAGAAACGGCAGAGCATCGTGACTGAGTTCGATTCCACCGTCAACGGCATACTGGTCTGCACACAGCAGAGTCTGAGCAGTTCGGTGAACATCCCGACCTGCAACGATGTGATTCTGGAATCGCTCCAATGGAATATCCCGAAGATGGAGCAGTTCTACTTCCGCTTCATACGTCTTGATTCCAAAGAACTGAAGGACGTACATTATGTCACCTACAAGGATTCCGTGGAGCAGAACCTGATGGCACTGGTACTTACCAAGGAGCGGCTGAACGAGTTCATCAAAAGTGGTGAGGTGAAAGAACAGTCAGACATCTTCGAGGAGTTTGACGTCACCATGTCCGTCATCGAGAGCCTGCTGGTCAGGGAACGTGACAGGGAGGGCAAGATACATATCAGCTGGGGAAGCCAGCGCATAACCGGCTAAAAATGAAAAAACATGAATAACCGCAGATTCCATTCCACAGGCAAAGGTAACTCCGCGCCTTTACCGGCTGGGCAAGGTCACGCCGCAAGCGGTTTTCGGGAAAATCATCCTCGCCGGAGGCTCCGGTATTTCCCCGAAAAACCCTGCACAGCCGGGGCACGGACCTTTTGGAGCCTGTGGAATAAAATCCCCGGTTCCGCATCAACAACTGTAATGAAAAAGATTATGGATTTGAATCAGGCAGAAGTGGCAGTGACCACGCAGCATCTCATCGACATCCGGCAGGAAAGGGACAGCCTGCTGCGTATGTCCGATTTCGGCGACATGGGAGAATTCCTATGCACCTGCTCCGAATTGTTTCCCGAAGAGGAAACACCGGAGTACAGGTACACGAAATGGGAGGAAATCCCGGACCTGCTTATCAACAGGGAATGGCTTTGTCCCAACTTCTTTGATATAAGGGAGGCTATGGAGCAGCTGGAGGAACCCGACAAGGATTTTTTCTTCGACTGGTGCGACCGTTACGGACACGATATCAGTACGGAAGACCCGCACCTGCTGGTAGCGCATTACCTGGAATTGTTCGGGAACACGACCTATATCGACGATGACTCCTGCCCGGACAGCGGGGATGACAGCCTGCTGTATTATCCGGGCATATCAGGCAACTATTTCGATAACTGTTTCCCTCGTTTTGAAGTATTCGATGACAATTACGATTAAAAGACAAACGCTTATGAACATCAATTTTCTCGGACCGGTCTTACCGACAGACAGTTTCACGCAGATGGCTTTCGTGGAAATCCTGAACATCATCCTGACCTCCAACAATATCGTGGACGTGAACCGGATGCTTATCGGAAGAAACGTCAATCCCACCTTCGGCTCGTTGTCGGGACATTTCCGATGGTCTTACGCAAACGACCATTTCACGCTGTGGCAGCGCATGGAATACAATTCGCCCGTCTGTTTCGGACAGCGCATATTCAGCATCCATTTCGGTATGCTGGCAAGCCGCGACAGGAAAAGGGACAATATGGTAATGAACTGAAAACATATATATCAACATGAGTTACCAGATAATTACAAAAATGGTATACAATGCCCAAACCAAGCAGATTGAGACTTGGCAGCATTCCAACAACGTATGGCCGAAAACAGACCATTTTTATGCAATGGATGTAAAAACGGACAAACAGATGTTTGAATTCATAAAATTGGTGGCAGACGGTTCGTGGCAGGGACGCAAATGGAGAAAAGAGTTCAATACCCTTTTTGAAGAATATCCGGAACTGGTCATGTCATCATACGAACACGAGCTTGAAGGCAGGCCCTGGAAGGAATATTGTGCCATTTGCCGAAAACATGAAGGGCTTGCCGAAAGCAAGTGCAGTGAGATCGTAGCGCGGTTCAAACAACTGGCCGGGATTGTCTGACCCAAACAGATGAATATATGGAAGAGTTGAAGATTTCAAACCGGCAAATTGCAATGATGGCTTTCGACAGGCTTCGCAAGGAAAACAAGAAGGATTCCGCGCTCCGGCTTGCCCGTTGTCTGTTGCAAGGCACAAGCATATCACTCGGCATTGGTGATATTGACTGGGATATTGACACGGCAATACGACAATGCGGCGGAGAGCCAAGTACCGGTTACAGGTACACCGCACATTTTCACTTCAACCGTAAGACGGAGATGGTAAAGGAAAGGTATGACGAGATAGTGAAAGAACTGTATGGGTAATAGTAATACGGAGGCGGCCGGAAGGTCGCTTATGTCATTTATAACGGTATGTACGGGAAACAGAACCCTGCCGTACACAGGTAAAGACAAATGGAAGAACAGAGAACGCTTACGTTGGATTTCGTGAAATCCCTCATGGAACCATCCTACACGCTGGTATGGACGGATTATAACGACAACCTCGACAACCACCTGGACATCATCCGGAAATGTCTGGACAGGCGGAATTGCGATTGCCTGTGGGAAAAAGTGGATGAATGGTATGGCGATGCGGAGTGGATGGCGGTCCGAGAAATCATAGACAAACTGAAAAAAGAATGCTTTGTGTTCAATGACTTTGACGAGGAGGTGGTGGATGCCTTTTTTGATGAACATGAGGATGCAATCCGGGACGAGATTTACAGCAGGAACGATTCGGACGTAGTGAAAGACCTGATAAGGCATACGGATGACATTCCCATCCGGGTGGAGATGCTTTCCGACTACGACTGCATCAACTCCAACTGGTTTGAATCGCAGGGCGGTTACAGTTACGAGGAATCCTATTTCGGGGACATGGTAGACTGCCTGAACCTCAATCCGGCACAAGTGAAGAAACTGCTGACGAGCCACGGCTACAAAGTTTACGGGCGTTTCCCGAACCGGAAAAGCAGGAACGGGAAAGAACAGGTCTCATACGAGCAATTCTACGAGGAACTTATCAATTCCTGTTGCGGTGCGAACCTGCTGACCTATATCGGAAAGGTAAGTCTGAAAAAGTTGTATGATGCAGACTTCTCGCTGAAAGAGGTCATTATCCCCAAAGGGAACTGTTGCGGGCTGTTCAGTTCCACGTATGGCGGCGGAAGTCTTCTTGAAATGGAACTGAAACAGGATGTGAAGCTCAAGCTGGAGGTCAAAGGCTGTAGCGGCTTCCGGTTTCGTCTGGACGATGAACGATCCAAGTATGACTGTTCCATACAGCATGTGTATGGCGTGGACGATTCGTTTTTCAACAACACGGTCAGCATAGTCTCTTAATGTTAAATCAATTACAAACAATCAAATCATAAGAATTATGGCAAAGTATGATGTAAGAGTAAGGTATGCCTTCGAGGGCACTTACACGGTAGTGGCTGAAGACCACGATGAAGCAAGACAAATGGTGTCTGAGGACTGTGGGCTGGTTCTGGGCGGCAATATCCACACGACTCTCGATGATGAAGATGTAGACTGGAATTTCGGGGTTCACCCTGACACGCAGATTCTTTCCGTGGCTCAACGAAACGGGAAAGGGACTTCGGCATCCATTGATTTTAGCGGGAGAATCGAGGAATTACGAGCGGATATCATTGAAGCGATACGACAATTGCTTCAAGCACACTGCATGACCGAGATACGGTTCCCTGAAGATGATGGATACGATCCGGTCTGGGTGATATGGTTCAATAAAAACGGTGATCCGTATGAATGTATGGTAACAGAACTTCGGGTAACGGAAAACAGCCTGACCGTTTTTGCCGAGGAGAAAGAAAGCGGTGACGAAGTGGAATGTCATAGTCCGTTTGAACTCGGAACGAGGAACATCGACTGGCTCCACGAAATGTATGATGCCGTATGGAGGCAATTGGAAGGCGAAGAATATGTTGAACCTGAAACTGAAAAATCATGAAATACCACGCAGAAAATGCAGTCTCCAGCTTCTTCTACTATATGTGGAACGCATGGAGCAAAGAAGAATGTAAAATCGTGTTTGGAGGAATGTGCAGGCATTTCTGGGAAAAATGGAACGCACAAGCAGAAAAGTCCATCTATGGTGCGGCGGAACGGTTCTACTCTGAATTGTCAGAAAATAACCAAAAACTATTGGTGGAGCGTGCCGTATCGCTTTATGACGGCAAGGCTTTTAGAAAAGAGCCGGATGATTCTAAAGTTCTGGTATGCGAAGAATGCGGTTCAAGGCAAGTGGAGATACAGGCCTGGATAGATGCGAATACGGAAATGTTCGTCTGCGATACGGCGCATGACCGTGACGGCAAGTGGTGTGAAGAATGTAAGGAGAATGTCAACTTCTGTTCGCTGGAAGAATTCAAGCAGAAAATGCAGGTTTGGTGGACCTGCACAGACTTCGGTACGCTGGAAAATATCACAGGACTGAAAGAAACTGACCATTTTCCTGGAAACGGGTCACAGGCATTTGCCGATGCTGTCAAAAAATGGTGGGACAGTCTGGATTATGACGGGAAACGAGACCTCTATAACAAATATAATTCCAACAATGAATGACATGGAAGAAAACATCATCTTCTTGATCTGCAACTCATGCGGTTGCGACAAGACAGAAGCACAGGAGTATCTGGATTCCGAACTTCAACATTTGTGTGAGTTACAGGAACTGGACGATTTGAGGGAAGGCGACATTGAACTCGCTTGCAGCAATCTCGGCCTTGACCTCGACTATCAGGAATATTTTATCAATCGCCTTGCAGGGGCATAAAAACTTACGGTTATGACTTATTTTCAGAACATACACAGTCTGGCGGACTTAAAGAAGGAGTATCGCCGCTTGGCATTGCAGCACCACCCGGACAAGGGTGGTAACACTGCCGCCATGCAACAGGTGAACATCGAGTTTGAGAAACTTTTCGAGATATGGAAGAACTCTACAGCGGTGTCCGCCAATTCCACCGGCTACGAATATGACTATTCCGGGGCCACGGCAAAGGAATATACCGAGTATGTATATAACGAATACCGGTGGAAAGGCCGTAATTATAAGGGGCAGCACGCTCCCGAGATTGTGGAACTGGTGCGGACCTGGCTCAAGGAAACCTATCCCAGATACAGGTTCTCCGTCAGACGGGAGAATTACAATTCCATTTACATCAAGCTGATGAGCGCGGACTTCGAGGCGTTCACCAAGGAATCCGGCAAGGTGCAGGACACCATCAACCACTACAACATAGAGTGGAATCCTGACCTTACAGACCGTGCGAAGGAGGTGATGATGAATGTCTGCGACTTTGTCATGTCGTACAACTTCGATGACAGCAATGCCATGACGGACTATTTCCACACCAATTTCTACCTGACATTGGGCATAGGCAGCTACCGGAAACCTTACAAGGTGGAATTGCCGAAACTCGCCTGCAAGGGAAAGGAGAAGCAGGAAGTGTTCAAGCACCCCGAAGGTACGGCGCACAAGGCCCTGCGGCAGGCATTGGGTACGGCACGGTTCGGTTTCATCGAACACAGGAGGCATATCGGCGAGATGATACTCGGGGAAGACCATTACGGCTCACAAGGCGAGCATTATTTCTGGCCGAAAGAGTATTCAAGTGCCAAAACCGCGCAAAAGCGGATTGACAAATTAGAACAGGCCGGAATGCGGTGCAGACTCACAGGGTATAATGGCGGATACATCCAATTCCTCGGATATACCCCGGAGACGGAGACTTTGCTGGAACAAGAACGCGAAGAGGTCATTATTGCACATCAGGCATGGCAGGCAAGGCGAATACAAACCAACTGAGACAACTCGAAATGTCAAAACAAGAATGAATCATGAAAGCGAAAGTATTGAAATACAAGTTTGACGGAAATACCGTCGTGGCTCCGTACATGGAACTGGAAGCGTATGCGGAAAACATCTATCTCTCGTTATCGGACAAGAACGAATACGGGAATGAAAACTATGATTATTTCCATGTGGTCTGCAAGGTTGAAAACATCTATTTCTCTTGCGGACAGTATTCCAGGGAAATGCTTGGAAGGGAGGAACAAAAAGAAAGACTTGTCAAGTATTGCAAAAACTGGATCGCGAATATGCTTCAGGATGCGGAAAACGGGAACCATGTCTCCCTTTTGTCGATCCGTGTTTTTGAAGAACTCGGACTTGACACAGTTCCTTTGCTGCAAGCCCGTGAAGCGTACCGGAAGAAACAGGAACAAAGACGGCAGGAGCAAAAAGAACAGGAAGAGGAGAAACGCAGGCTGGAGGAAGCGAAGTGGCAACAGGAACTTGACGAGGAGAAACAAAAGTTTCTGAACGGGGAATACATCCCGGCAAATATGTTCCTTGAAATAACCAAACGGGACGGCTTTGAAATCCATATACGGACCAAAGGGACATTGAACCGTCATGTGTGCGGGTTGGATAAATCCGGGAATATCCGCTTCTATAAGAAACGTGGCTGCCGTACACCCGATTTTTCCGGTTGTCACAAGGCTGTTGCCGCCTACCTGGTCTTTCTGGAGCCGGTAACCGAAAGCTAACCACCCCGACATGGCACAGGAACGAATGGATGATTGGATGGAATATGCCAGGGAACTGGCACGTGCCGAGCGTGAACTGCGGATTGAACGCTGGGTATTCATTTCCATCGAATGCAAGGATGATGCCGGCAACCCTGTCCGGCTTCATTCTTATGACCTTCCGAGGGAACTGCACGAGCGTTACCGTTGGGTAGTCCGCTGGCGTGAAGCCCGGTTGCAATGCCTGTACCCCAAAAGGCAAATAAATACCTATTACAGCTATTATGACAAACGCACCGGACTCCGTACTGATTTCAACTCCGCTCTGTCAAGGCTTTCAGCCGCCAAAGCCCAAATCTCCATCGCTGAGCGGAAAGAACGTGAGTATCTCCAGTACCAGCGTACAAACAATCTGTTTTTTGATGAAAGCATGGATGAGCAGTTGGTACGGTTCCGTGAAAAACTGCGGATGAAAAAAGAAAAATACACGGCATTGGAGCATAAAATCCGTTCTGAGGTGGAATTCATGCAAAAATTGAATAGAACCTGACAGAACAAGCAACAACGGGGCTATTATTTTATTTCCCACCCTGCAAAGGTAGCCCCGTGCCCTGTGTATCCTGCAAGGTCAGGCCCCTGCGGGGTTGGCTGAAAGAAAATCATCCTCGCTGCGGCTGCGGTATTTTCTTTCGCCAAACCTTGCCGGATACGGGCACGGGACAGTCAGGCAGGCGAGAAATAAAAATACCGGCTCCCGGAGCCGGACGTGTTTAACAGATAAAAAGTAAAAATCATGAAAATCCTGAATGAAGAACATTTCGAGAATGTAAAACGCTATGCCGAGTCCATCGGTGACACCTCATTCCAGAAGTGCCTGGACAGGCTGGAAAGCTGGGAGAAGAATCCCGACCATCCCAATGAAATATCGCTCTACTACGACCATGCCCCGTATTCGTTCGGCTTCACGCAACGCTATCCCGATGGAAGAACCGGCATCGTGGGAGGCCTGCTTTATCACGGAATACCGGACAGGTCTTTTGCCGTCACACTGGAACCGTTCCACGGATGGCAGATACATACCTGACCGGAACAAAAGGAAAAGTAACATCAACATAGTATTAACTTAATAAACTTCAAGATTATGGAAAATCTGGCAGTATTGGAAAGACAACAGCAGTTTGATTTCCAGCAGAACGGAATCGAAGTGATGGACTTCGATACATTGCAGCGTACCTACAAGGAGAACGACATCTACAACAACCCGGTACAGGGCATCTACCATTACCAGGTCATCCAACGCATGATGGATATCTGCGAGAAGCACAACCTGGACTACGAGGTGGAGGAAATCTTCGCCGCCCAGAACCGGAACAAGACACAACCCGGCGTGAGCATACTCCCGCAAGTGGAACAAATCCACGGTGAAAAGGCGGTGGAAGCGCATATACTCCGCCGTATCTTCACCACCATCCGCATCAAGGACTGGGAAACCGACGAGCTGACGACCACGCTTGTCGTAGCCTACCACCAGGACGGGGTACAGGCGGCCATAGGCCCTTGTGTGAAAATCTGCCATAACCAGTGCATCCTTTCTCCGGAAAGAAGCGTATGTAATTATGGAAAGAAAAAGGTGACTACAGAAGAGTTGTTCGACACCGTGGATGGCTGGATGGCAAACTTCGAAGTGAACATGAACGAGGACATCGAACGGATACAGAGATTGAAACGCAGAGTTATCCCTTTGGAAGAAATATATATGTATATAGGATTGTTGACGGCATTGCGTGTTTCCCACGACAGCGCGGACAAGAACCTTTCCTCCACCGTGGAGACCTATCCCTTGAATCAGGGACAGATATCGGTATTCACGGAAGAGGTGCTGAAACTGGCCATGACAAAGGGACAGATTACAGCCTGGGATCTCTACAATGTCGCTACGGAGATATACAAACCCGGTAAGACGGACTTTCCGGCTTTGATTCCGCAGAACGGGGCGATGGCAGAGCTCTTGTTGTCACGCCTGCCAGAAGAGGTGGAAATCATGGACGCTATACCGGTAGGCTGAATAGATGGATACCATTGAAATCACAAAAGAGGGAGAACCTGGCGGTCTGGCACCGAAAGATTCTCCCTCTTTTTTTTACTTTTTAAAAAGCAGCATGTATTCCACTTTCCTTCTCCGTTCAATGCTCGGTACCACTTTCCCCTTGTAGCACCGGAAAGAGACATACTCGTTGTAAATATCCCTGTCCCCGGCTTCCAGCTTTTGAATAAGCCTGCTCTTGGGTATCTTGCCATAGCCGACCACACGGTAATATCCCACATTATAAGACAAGGTGGCGACTAAAAGGGCGTCCTTTCCAAAACGGCTGCACATCCTGCACAGTTTCCTCAAATCCGCTCTGAGCAATGAATCCGCCTGTGCCTTGCTCATATCCGGTCTGAACGTCTCTCCCGGCAAAAGTTTGTGACCCCAACCTACATAGGGCAGATGGTTTCCATGCCAACCCTCGAACCGCTTGATGCAGGCGATGGCCCTCTCGAAAAGCGAATCAGGGATTTCCGTGGCAGTGGGAGGCGAGCCACCGCCTCCCCGTGGATGAGCCACCAGACAGTTACAGGTTAGAATCAGGCATATAGCCGCAACAATCACTCGCATACCGTAACCGTTTCAATGTTCACCAAAGGATTTTTCACAAGTTCCCAACCGGTTCGGGGAATTCTGCCGGTTCCTCCCGTATCATCTTCCGCATCATCCTTTTTCTCGTTGTTGAAATCAAAACTAAGCAGGAATAATTGTGCAGGGGCACTGTTGTCCTCGAAATATATGTCAATACTCTGTTGGTCCTCGCACTCGGAAGTGTAGTACAGCCGGAACACCTCCCTGTCAAGCGGATAACGGTCGTTGGGCAGCAACACCATCCCGTCGTCCATGCGGAGCGAGCCTTTGCCGTCAGGCTGGAAATAGCGGACGGTGTACCGTGCATCGGAGAACCGTCCCTCACGTTTGAGTTCGCACCGTATTTCCACGGTCTCGCCTTTCACGATACGTTTGGGTACGGGCATTGTTTCCACCGTGAAGGGATATCCCTGCTGCACATCCAGCTCATTGTCACAGGATACCAGGGCTATTGCCACTACAGTCGCAAGCATTGCCGAAAAGATAGCGGCAAACGCATTTTGTTTATTTCTTTTTTTCATGTTCATTGTCATTTTAATGGTTGTTGCTTCTATTGTTCAATAAGTCCTTCCCAATGTTGCAGGTATTCGTTCAAATCCTTGAATCCCTTGTACAGGGAGGAACAGTCCTCTATCTTGTTGCCGTAGCGTTTGCGGAGGGCTTCCAGTGTCCTTCGCCCCGCCTCGTCACGGTCCAGGTAACAATTGACTCGGTCGTACTTGTCAAGGAAACCATACGAGCGTTCCAATAAAGCCACCGAGTTCAGCACGAGGTAGTCATCGCCGCATCCCAAGCCGAGCACCATCCATGAGAGATAGTCAATGAACCCCTCGAAAATGTTACAGGTGTCCGAACCGTTGTAGATGAGCGATATGTCCTTCGGCGACATACTGCCCTTGAACAGGCGGCTGCGCAACTCATACCCACCGCTGATGTTCCTGAATCCGATGGAGAAGTACCGCTTGCCATGCAAGGTATATCTGACTTCCTCACAGTTTGGCAATGCCACATCGCTGCAAATGCCACGCTCTTTCAGATAATTGAGCAGGATTTTGTTGTTCAATGGCTCAATGCGTACATTCACGAAGCAATTCTCTTCACCAGGTGTGGTGTCGAAACATTTTTCTTTCGGACGGAAAACTATTTCCGGAACAATACCACCCAATGATTCCGAAATGAATTTAGCCTGCGACTTGAAATCACAGCTGCCAATGATTTCTCCTGCAAGCGAGAATATATCCCCACCACGCCCGATGCCGAAGTCCTGCCACACATTTTTCAGGATGTTCACCCTGAACGACGGTGTCCGTTCTTCCCGGTAAGGGGCGGAATACCACCATTCATTCCCTTTCCGGGCCGTCGGCTCATGTCCCATCCGTGCCAGAAAATCCGTAATGGGAATCTTTCTTATTTCCTCTATGTTCATAAGCCGTGATGTTTTAATTGATGATGAATTTCACGCCCAGCCCGAATTGTATAGTGAACACGGATAATGAACCTCCCCACAGGGCACGTTCCCTGACACTGGCGAGCAGCACGATACGGTCCGTGACATAGGTTTCAAGCTCCAGTGTTATCGCCCCGCCATAGATAAAGGCATCCTTGGCGAGCAACTTAGAGCCGTCATACAACATCTTATTGCCCCAATTCACGGTTTCGTAACCGGCCAAAGCCGATCCGCCGATGGAAAGGAAAAGTGTCTTGGATGGGTCGGACAGGAATTTCAGGTAATAACCGCCCTCGGCGGTGAATTGCGCGCGCGGAACGGACACGTTCCGGTACCCGTAATTCTTCAGCAGGTATTCCGCGCCGACAACCCAGCGGTTGGCTTTTTTGGTATATCCCGATACCGCGAATCCCGCATAATGGTTCAAGGGCGATTTCGAGCCTTCGGCAAACCCACCCCGCAACTCCACGGCTTTCATGCCGGGGAGATAGCGTTGGGCGTATGCCTGCCCTGAAAACAGGGCAAGCGACACGACCGCTACTAACATACAGATGACCTTACGCATGGCTACTTCACTTTAAGTTCGTTGATCACTTTGGCTCTCACGATGTCCTCGCTCTCCACGGTGAACGACTGGTGACGCCCGCCGCTTTTCTCGTTCAGTTCCACGACCAATACCTTGTCGGCAGGAATGGTGAACTTGTCAAAGGTGAACACGGTACGCTCGTCCTTATTTCCAGCTACCAGAGTGGCATAGTTGTAAGCTCTGAGAGGGAAAACAATCTGCTCCTGGATGGCTGTACGCTTCATCACCTTCTTATCCACAATCTTGAACGTCACGAAATCCACCTCGAAAGGCACATTCGACTGGTTGCGTACCTGCGTGTGGAAATAGAGCAGCCCGTTATGGGTATAAATACCGCGCAGGAGGTACTGGATGCCGAAAGCCTTGCTACCGATGTGCTTGACATGGCGTTTGTTCTCTTTGTGGATACTCTTGTTGATCAGTTGCACGAGTTTGGGGGATTCACTGCCCAGTTCCTTTAGATATATGTCAAGCGCGTTGTTCGGACGGTTCACCTTGCTGCCGTCATGGATGAAGTCCTTCATCTCGATGTTCAGCAACAACGGCTCGTCCGCATACTTGACATTGAACGTGTAGAAACTGCCGCTTTCGGTGATGACCGACATGTTCGTCTCGTCACGGAAATTCCTGACCACCGCCTTTACGCGGATAACATTCTCCGCACCGTCGGCCTTTCCCGCCACAAGATTCGGGGAACCGAGGTCCACATAGCGGACGGCGGAGGGGAAGATGATGTGCGTGGTCTTGTCGTAGGTCACTTCCAGCCCATACGGGGGAACCATCCTGTCAAAGGTGAGCTTCCGGGTCAGACCGTGGTAGAGGTCGCCATCCTCCTGCCCGGGATAGAGTTCCCTGGTCATTGTGACCCTGCCTGTTTTTGCCGATATAGAATCGACTGCATTCTGTGCAAAAGCACTCACTGCGCCCGTCATGAGGGCAAACATTACAAAAATCTTTTTCATTCTTTGTGAATTTTAATGGGTTATTGATTATCGTTCTGGTAAAGCATCAGGGTATAACCGGATTTGAGGTGTACTTTTTCCTCCCGCATCTTCCGGGATATGTATTGCGACACTCCCTGTATGGCGCCCCTGCCGAGTTCGGAGAGCAGCTGGTCTCCGGCTGACTGGTTGGTGATGGATATGCTCGTGCCGAGGTTTTGTCCCAAGTTGGCCGCTACCTCCTTGGCGGCATTCGCTTCCATCGAGCCGGGAATGAAGATGCCCTCCTGTCCGTCATTGTCATACACGGCAAGCTCCACGGGAATGATGATGCCGTCGTGCTCCACCTGTATGATTCCAATGCCGAGCCTTTCGCCTTGTATGCGCCCCTCGCCCGTGACAAGGGAGTTGCGTGGAAGGACATACCTGCCGACACGCATCGGTTCCAAAAGCCTTAACCTAACGCTCTGCCCGCTTCTTATGGTCTGGTCACCATGCACGCAGGCACGGATGGTATTCCTCGTATGCCCGTCAGCCGTCTTTCCCACGGCGGTATGGAATCCAGCATGTCCGGTCTGTGCCATCCGTGCCAACAGTACGGAATCACTGACGGGTTGCGGAAGCGATGACACCACCGGTGTGGAGACCTGTCCCACGGGAACGGCTCTTGCCTTCCTGCTGTTGGCGGCAGGTTCGGTTTCTTCCCGTTTTTCCGTACCTGCGCCATCCTTACCCGGCGTATATTTGGCGGCCAGTTCGTAAGATTTTTCCAGCAATGCTACCTGCTCCTCGTAGGTCATCTGTGCGGGTTGCTGTACCGCGGCAGCCTGCTTCAACTGCTCCACCTCGGCTTTCAATGCCTCTTTTTCGGGGTCTTCTCTCGGTGCCTCATAGAAACTGCCGAGCGTGGCGTTGATATCGTTATAGGCGGATGTGGACGAAGATATGGCCCCATTCCTGCGGTTTCCGCTGCCACGATAGGATGATGCACTTTCGGATTCCCGCTCCTGCGGTATTTCCACGACAGGACTGCTTGTTTCATTCTGCCTGTTTTCATCGGCAAGCGCGGAGAAATCCTCCAGCGTGCGCATCTTCTCTTCCTGCCTGCGTTTCATGTCCGCCTGCTCGTAGGCGGCAATCTTGTCCGCCTCGATACCTGCCCCTCTCGGGTCGGGCAGTTCGGAATTGAAACCGGCATTCCTTTCCTCCCTCTGCCGTTCCTCCTTGGACGGCGCGAAAATCAGCCACATGCAGCCGACAAACAGGAGGAACATTCCGGCAAAGACCAGGTATTTCCTGATTTCCTGCCTCTGTCTCAATTTGTTTGCATCGTTACTCATTGTCTTCTTTGTTGAACTGGTTAAAAAACTCTTCCATCTCGCGGATTTTACTGTCCGTAAGGGTGTCCGCCTGAATAAAGTCCGGGATATCCAGCGGGGTTATCTCGATGACCTCACGTTTGGCATCCTCCCGTCCAATGTCGTATATGGCGCGGAAAATCATGTAGAAATTCCCAAGCGCGAACAGGACGGTCAGCACGACGATGGTTATCACTCTCTTTTCAGGACTCAACCCGGCGCAGACACCGCGCAGTTTTTCTTCGGCCAAGTCCCTGATTTTTACAAGCATCTTTTTCATACATTCAAAATTTAACGGTCATATACTCTGATGTCCCTGTTTTCCACCACACGGAAGGCTTCGAGGATGAAGCCGTGCGGATTGTTGTCGCTGCGGGTGGAATTGAGCAGCCTGCCCCGCGTGACGAGGCTGCGCTCCGTCACGCTCTTCTCCCGGATGATGGAAAGGCGGGCATACGTCACTACCTCATACGGGTAGCTGTTGAAGTCGCATTTCACGCTGTCAATCCCGATGCGCTGGCTCATGTTGCCGGAGATGATCCGGTTGTAGTAGCCCTGTTCCGCCAGATCCCGGTAATGGGCATAGGCAGAGCGGTCGCTCAGGAACATGGCACGCTGGATATTGCCCTCAATCGCACTCTTGTCAGGAGCCAGCGAAAAAAATAGCTCATGGAAGCGTCTGACATGCTCCCTCGCCTCCACGGGACGGTTCTGCTCCAGGTCCTGCGAGAGGGCGAGCATGAGCGACTTCCCCTCGTCCAGCACATAGATTTTCTGCCTCTGCGCCTCGGCAAAGCCGTATGCCTTCCACACCGAATATCCCACAAGCAGGGTACACGCGCAGAGATAGACGATACCGAACAGGCGCAAATGCCTGAAACTGGTCTCGATGTTCTTTAATGATTTGAATTCCATTCCAATGTCGTTTTAAGATGGTTATTACTATTTGATGAGCCTTCCTGCGATGTTGCCTACCGCCGCACCGCCGGCTCCTGCCACCACGGAACCGGTCTTGGATGCCGTCTGGGTCACGTTCTTGCCGTAGTTGCCTGCACCGCCTCCTGCCTGGATAATCCAGTTGGCCACTGTCGGGATGGTGAAATACCCGATGATACCGATAATCAGAAAAGTGATGTAAACCCCGTTGGAGCCGTCCGGGATGAAGTTCGGGTCGGAAAGCTGTTCGATGTCCTGCCGGAGCATCAACACCTGTATCCGTGCCAGCACACTGCTGAAGAGGTCACTCACCGGAAGCCACAGGTAAATGCTGATATAGCGGACGAACCATTGGCTGAGCGAGGCCTGGAAACCGTCCCAGCAGGACAGGGCGAACGAAATCGGTCCCAGTATCGAAAGCACGATCAGGAAGAACGTCCGCAGTGTGTCGATGACAAGGGCGGCCGCGTTGAACATGAGTTCCAGGAGTTCGCGGAAGAAATTCTGAACCGCCTTCTTCATGTTATACATTGCCCGGTCCACATACATCCCGCAGGCCTCTATCGCGTCCATCACCCCCAGTTCGTCCAGTTTGTTGTCGAAGGACTCCTTGTCGACCAGATAGGCCGTCTCGGGATTGCGCTTCATCGCCTCGAACTCCAGCCTGTCCTTCTGCGCCCGGTACTCGTTCATGTCGAAGGTCTGTGCCTCCAGTATTGAATGTGTACCTTTCACGATAGGCGACATGACACTGTTCAGCGTGCCCAGCACGATGGTCGGGAAAAACATGATACATAACCCCAACGCAAACGGACGGAGAAGGGGAAAGACATCCACGGGCTCCGCCCTTGCCAGAGACTGCCATACCCGGTAGGCCACATAGAACAGGGCACCAAGCCCCGCGAGTCCTTTCGCCACACCCGTCATATGCGAGCAAAGCGGCATCATATCCGTGTAGAGGTTTTGCAGGATCTGATGCAGGTTGTCGAAATTTATTGCCAACAATACCATAAGCGAATCGGATTAGGAATTACCAGTAACGTTCATTCGGTGAGCCGTAAAGGGCCATCACACGGTCCAGGTCGTTCCGTTTCTTGGCACGCAGGTAGGAAACGCCGATGTTCTTGTTGGTGTAATATTGCACCAGGCTGCGATATTGCAGCATATCGGTGTAGCAGCGGTCGATGATATCCATCCGCTCCTTGTCGTTCATCGAAAGTCCGTTCTCGTTGACCACCGTTTTCAGGTCGTTCAGCAGGTGTGCACTCTCTTCCAGCAGCTTCGTGTAACCGATCGCGATGGCACTCAGCTCTTCCGGCGTGAAATAAGGGTCGCTGAGCATACGCTCGAAACTGTTCACATAGATGTCCGTGATGTCACCGACCATGAGGATGGTCTGCTGCACCTTACGCGCGTCACGGACAAGGTTCTTGATCTTGCGAAGCCCGTCGTAATACTCTTTGCCTTGCTTGTAAATCTTCACGGTCTCCTGAAAATTGTTGAGCATATTGCTCGCGGTGGAAGATGTGTGAACGATATTCTTGGCGGCATTGATGATACCCTGGGCAAGATTGCCGGGATCGCTCACGACCCATTGCGCTTTCGCTGTAAGGCTGATGAAGAAACAGCCCATACACAGCATGAGGATTTTCTTTTTCATGATGTAACTGTTTTAATTGGTGAATAAAATTCTGTTGAAATTCAAAGTCCCATTTTCCGCCCCTTGGACGGCGGGTTGCGGAGGATAGGCTTGTGTACCTGCTTCGGACGTTTCGCCTCCGGCGTCTTTTCCTTCCCTTGTCTGAGGGAAGCGAAAAACTCATTGGCATACGGTTCGCGTCCTGTCATCTTCACAAACCTGGCATCCAGTTCCCGATATGCTTTCTCCGCCTGACAGGAGCGTTCCGTGGCAGAGGCATTTTTGTCTATGCCGTACTTGACAAGAAAAGCAGGACTGATATGGAGGATGTCATGGACGGAATCCGGCAAGGCGGCAATTTGCCCCAACTTCTCCAGTTCCTCGTTCATCTTGTCGAGATACGGTGCAGGAGGTTTACCACACAAACTCTCAAAGACCTTTTCGACTGTGCGGGTCAGCCTTGCATCCACTTCCAGGATGTCGGGAACTTCACCGGTTTCTCTTTTCCGCTTGTATTCGGCAGGCTCCAACTCTTCAAGTTGATGGAACAGCCGGTAATCCTCTGTAAATCCGTAATGGTCACAAATGGATTTCGGAATGTCCCAATTCTGCATCAATGACCAATAAAGGGACGAGATGACTTCCTCGCGTTTCCTCTGGTCTGATTCCAAATCGCTATACATACTTGTGATTTTTAGATGGTTTATAAGATGTTCTTCTCACGTTTGCTCTCCGCCAACTGCTTGATGGCAAGCTCGATATTGCCACCTAACTTTTCGGAAAGACGGAACAGTTCCAGCTTTTCCGTTTCCTCAGTCGTGTAGCAATAATATTCCTCAAGTGAAACCTCGGTGGCATATACCGCCGACTGTGTACCGCCCAGACCAATCCAGACCTCCTTATATTTTCTGGAAGGATTGTTCGCCATGTTGATGGAAAGGATCTGCGCACGTTCCTTGTCGGTCAGACCGAGCAACGCCTGTATCTCATCGAACTTGTTGACATATTTCCTTTGGTCAAGGAGAATCTTGCAGTCGCTGTTGTTGATGATGGTACCCTTCACAATCGGCGATGAGATGATGTCCTCGACCTCCTGAGTTACGACAACGGCCTCGCCGAAGAACTTTCTGACGGTCTTAAAGAGATACTTCAGATATTCCGCCATGCCCTCCTTGCTGATGGCTTTCCAGGCTTCTTCCAGCAATATCATCTTACGGACACCTTTCAACTTCCTCATCTTGTTGATGAAGGTTTCCATGATGATGATCGTCACAATCGGGAACAGTACCTTGTTGTCCTTGATATTATCCAACTCAAAGACAATGAAGCGTTTACCGAGTAAATCAAGCTGCTTGTCGCTGTTCAGAAGGTAGTCATACTCGCCGCCCCGGTAGTAAGGTTCAAGCACGTTCAGGAAGTTGAATACATCGAAATCCTTCTCGCGGGTGCGCTTCTCCTTCAGAATGTCCTGGTACTCGTCACGGATGAACTCGTAGAAGGTATTGAAGGAAGGTCTGTTGTCCCTGTCGTTGCGGATGTTCGCTAAAAAGAGGTTCACTGCATTGGAAAGCGCCACCTCTTCAGCTCTCGTGGGCGGTTCATCGTCACGTTTCCACAAAGTGAGGATAAGCGTCTTGATGGATTCCTTCTTCTCAATGTCGAACACACCGTCCTCCACGTAGAAAGGGTTGAAGGCTATCGGGTCATCCTCCTTGTAGGTAAAGTAGATGCCGTCCTCACCGTGTGTCCGCGCATGGATAAGGTTGCACAGTCCCTGATAGGAATTTCCGGTATCCACCAAAAGCACGTGGGTCCCTTGTTCATAATATTGGCGCACCATGTGGTTGGTGAAGAAAGACTTGCCCGAACCGGAGGGTCCGAGTATAAATTTATTCCTATTCGTGATTGTACCGTTCTTCATCGGTAGGTCGGAAATATCCAGATGAACGGGCTTGCCCGTCAGCCGGTCCACCATGCGGATGCCGAACGGCGATAGCGAATCCTTGTAGGACGTTTCCCCGATGAACAGGCACAACGCCTGCTCGATGAAGGTGTGGAAACTCTCCTCGAATGGGAAATCACCGGCATTGCCGGGTATCGCCGCCCAGAACAGCGTCGGGACATCTACCGTGTTGTGGCGCGGCTTCGCCTCCATGAGTGCCAATTGGCTGCCGACATCGTTCTTGATGCGCTTCAGTTTCTCCCGGTCATCGCTCCATGCCATGACGTTGCAATGCGCCCGGATGGAAGTCAGCCCCTTGCTGTGCGCCTCGTTCAGGTATTCCTCAATCCATTCGCGGTTGATCTGGTTGGAACGGCTGTAACGGGAAAGCGAGTGCATGTTCCTCGCGGTCTGCTCGAACTTGCGCAGGCTCTCCGCCGAATCGTCAATGAAGAGGTACTGGTTCACGACATGGTTGCACGTGAGCAGGATGCCTATTGGTGCGGCGAAGGAGAGACGACAATCACTCCGGTCGGTGGACAATCGTTCGTAGCGGCAGTCGGTAGCCACGTTTGAGGGCAGATCCTCCGGGTCGGAAAGGGTGTGCAGGCAGAGGTAGTTGTCGCCTATCTTCATCTCCCCGGCACCGAGTGACAGGTCCTGCAAGCAGGCGGTGTCCTCCTGCGAGAGCGAGAAGTATTTCTCGATGATTCCCGCAGAGGTGTCCGTTCCCGTGATTTCCTTATCCGTCAGGCGTGTCATGCGAAGGAGGCCGCTGTCGTTGACGATACGCTCGAACTGCTCACAACTCTCCATGAAACGGGTGACGGTCTCCCTGTCCGTCATTTCCTTCGGGATGATGAAATTCCGCGTGAGGGCGTTGAAGCTGCTGGTAGTGCGACTACGCTCCTTGGTCGTCTTGGTCAGGAACAGGTAACAAGTGTGTTGCAAATACGGACGTTCGTTGAAATGCCGCTCGAAACTGCGGCTGAGAAAACTTAGGTCATCCTTGCAAATGTCGGGACGGTAGCTTTCCTCGATGAAGAAGTCCTGCTTGTGCACGATGCTGTAGTTCGGCAGCACCTTGACCGCTTTCGCCCATGTCGAATGGACGGCCTCGTATTCCGCTTTTGTGAGCGTGAAAAGTTCGGGCAGTTCCACCTTATAGGCCACGGTAATGTCCGCATCCTTGCTGACGATACACCCGTGCTCTACCGAGAGCAACGGAAATTTGCTTTCCAGCGTCGCTGTTTTCATTACGTTTCTCATACTTTTCCTTTTTTTGAGGTTGGAGAAATCAACCGAAGGAACTTCCTCCGGTTGATAATGTAGCGGGGATGGCTGCGCAGCGCGTGGAATTTCATAAGCCCCCATTCGCCGTACTTCGCGTTCATTCGGAATGTCGCCCAGACAAGCACCGAAGCGGAAACGACACCGAAACCGATGCAGACCCACTGGTCGATACCCACCATGTACATGATGACGAACACCACGAACAGGGCGAGCAGCCCGCCCGCGAAGATGAACAGGTACTGACTCTTGAGCCCTTTGAACTCCGGGCTGCGGCCTATCCCCTTATTGACCGGATACTTCGCCATGTTACAGGAAGAATGAGCGTAAGATGGTAGCGGCCACGATAAGGAAGATACATGCGCCGAACCAGCTGGCGGCGGTCTTCGAGGTGTCAGGGTCGCCCGACGAGAACTTGGAATAGACCTTCACGCCCCCGATCAGACCGACGACGGCTCCGATGGCGTAAATCAACTTGGTGCCGGGGTCAAAATACGAGGTGACCATGTTGGTGGCTTCTGTAATACCGCCGATACCGTTACCCTGGGCGAAAGCCCCGACTGTCGCAAGCAGCATGAAAGCTGCCGAAAAGAATCTTTTTTTCATGTGTCGAAAATTTTAATTGGTGAGACAAAAAATCATTTCGACAGCGAATATATAGTGTTTAATTCATTGATTTACAAACCTTACGACACGTGTCATCGTATGTCATCACGTTACATCGGCAAGGATTTCCCAAACGATAAAAAAGAGGATTTTGGGCAGGGAAGGATGGGAAAAACAGAAAATAAAAACGGGCACTCTTCATGAGGAATGAAAAAGCGATAATTGGTTCGAATCACCAAAAAAGCGAAGCCTGAAAACCGGACGGCTTTCAGACTTCGCTTCATGTCATGTGAACACTGTTTACTCTGCTGCGGAATCGGAAAAGAGGGAACGCTGTTTCCTCCGTTCCTCCTTTTTCTCTTTTTGCAGTTTCTTCTTGGTCTCCATTTCCTTCAGAATCTGTTTCAGCGGCTTGACCGTTTCCGGTTCCTCACGCTTGAACCGCTTGAAATAGATGTGCTCTATAAACTGCGGAAGCGGGGCTTTCCACGGTTCCTGCTTGTGGTTGTCTATCTTTCCGAGCTTGTCAGGGTTCAATCCCAGCTCACGGGCCATCTGCACTTGTTTGTCGGAAAGGCGGTGACGTTTCTGCGCCACCATCCATTTCTCCAATATCGCTTTTGTTACTGCCATAATCATTCATTTTTTGCAAACCTTAGATTTGCAGCGCAGTTCTCTAAACCCAAGGTTTACGGGGCAAAATTAATAAGTTTGTACTGATAATGAAAGTATAACAAAGGACAATGGAGCCGGACGGCGCACATTTTTTGCAAATGGGAAAGACCCAAGTATCTTTTTTGACCGTCCGGCTTCGTTGATTCAAAGACCTGGATAAGAATATGTCCCTTTGTTACAATAAGGTTTGTAGGTAACGAATCAACGGTCCAAAGTCCGCTTAAAAGCATTGCAAGTTATGAAAAAAATGTTTGTCGGCATCGACATTAGCAAGGAAAAGTTGAATCTTTGCTTCAGAACAGCCTCCAGGATTGTCTGTGAGGAAGAGATAGAGAACACTTCTGCCGTCATCAAAAGACAATTAAAGAAGAGCTTGAGGGACCTTGAAACCACGCTTGAGGATGTGCTCGTCTGCGCAGAGTACACAGGCAGGTATATCTATCCCCTGACATGCGCATGCCAGGATCTCGGCATCTTCCTGTGGATGGAGGATCCTACCCGAATCAAGAACTCGTTCGGTGTCATCAGGGGAAAGAGCGATACCGTGGACGCACGGAGAATCGCTGAATACGCTTACAGGTTCAACGACAAGGCTGTCGCCTATGCCATGAAGGACAAGGACATCATGTCCCTTAAGAACTTGCTGTCCGACAGGGACCTGCTACTTGCCGACCGTAAGAAGTACGAGGCGCAGCTCAGCGACCAGAAGAGGTACATGAGCGTAGAGGATTACAAGAACAAGGCACGACGCTGGAAGAAAATCATATCGACCATAAAGGAGCAACTGGCCGCCATCGAGGCGGAGATGCAGGACATTGTTGACTCAAATGAAAGCATCAGCCATCAAGCGGAATTACTCAAGTCTGTCCCTGGTGTCGGAGACAAGCTGTCAGTCAATATGATAGTGATAACCGAGGGGTTTACCCGCTTCAGGGATGCCCGGCAGTTCAACTGCTACGCCGGTCTGGCACCGTTCCAATACTCCTCCGGAAAGAGTATCCACTCGAAGGCCAAGGTGTCTCAGCGGGCCAACAAACATATCAAGGGCCTATTACACCTGTGCGCCGTATGTGTCTCGACACATGCGCTATCCGGAGAATACAGGGATTACTATGAGCGTAGGAAGGCCGAGGGGAAACACCCTATGTGCATCCTGAACATCATAAGGGCTAAAATTGTTGCGCGTATGTTCTCTGTCATAAGACGAGACACTCCCTATAAAAAGGAATACTCCTATGCCGGATAAGCTATGAGATACTTCTCAGGGGAAAGCCTTCAGTCCGGCTGAGAACGCCTTGCTGAGCGCTAAAAATATCACAATATTCCAAAATCCGCATAAAGCGGTGGAAAGACACGGAGCGATTGAGGCACTTGATAACCGAATAATTCGGAAAGCAGTTCACGCACCTCATCGGCCGTATGATAGGCGGTGTTCAGACGGAAGGTGACACGACGGGCTTCTTCGCTCATCTCATGCATAAACCCATGGATCTCATCCGTATCAAGTGCCTTTCCTGTCTTTACGTAAGCTTTGAATTCTGTTATTGTCATCGTATCTATTACATTTTATGCTTTCAACGATGCAAAAATACAATACCCAACTCCTCTCTCCCCTACCCTGATTATGGAAATAATTAGGGTTTACTGAAAATTCAGAAGGTCTGTGTTCCACACAAAGGGAATGGGTATTCCTCCCATGAGGTTTCACGGAGTTTTGTTGATGGATTTACATATTCTGCGCCAAGATGACGTATCCGGACATATATTTCGATAAGGACAAGACAAAGTTCTCTCATGAACTTTGCCAGATTCTTGACGAAGTAACACATGGCGGTCCAGCACCGTGCTGTCTCTGGAAGTCGCGCCCTTATGTCGTTGGCCCTGTAGATTCTCTTTCCGGTGCCGAACTGGGCTTCGGCCTCGTTTCTGAAGGAGACCCCGATTCTTTCCCGCTCAAGCTGTTCCTGGGAAGGATCCTTCGGTGGCCTTCCCAGCTGTCGGCCCATTATTTCGATTCCTTTTTCCTTGAGGATTTTCCGGTTGTCCCTGTTGAGATAGATTTTGTCTCCGAAGAATCTCTTCGGCTCGGAGCCGAACCGCTCCTTGTACTTCTCTATATGGATTGCAAGGTCGGAGGCCTCGTTGTAGGCATCCCAGCTGTGGTGGTCAATGAACGAGTAGCCGCTTACTATGCTGACACCGATTTTAGCCCCGAACTCGACCTTGGCCTTGGCCTTGCCGCAGACTATTGGCCGGACATGGGGCTGATGGATGCTGACTATGCGGTCTTCACACGTATGTGTCCCCAGGCGAAGCATGGTCTCCTGCTGGTGGTACATGTCTATGACCGCCTGTATGGTGCGCTTCTGCGTGCGGTTGAACCGCCCGTAGGTCTCATCGTCAACACCTATGAGGTTAATAAGCGTGAGGATGTCGCGGTAAAGCAACGGAAGCATGCGGGTTATGGCGTCCTTTATGAGTCTTGCCCCTTTATGCTTGCGCTTGATGACATTGAGGTATATGGCGCGGATGCGCTGACGCTCCACTCCGGCCGGCCTGCGCATCTTCTTCATGCCGCAGACCTTGTCAATCATACGATTCATGTATTTGGACCCGTCCTCGATAAGGTCCAGGTCGGTCGGATATCTTATCTCCGCGTCCGCGCAGGTGGCATCCGCCTTGACATCCGTGAGCTGTGTCGTGTCCGCCGGCGGATTGGAGCCGTCATCATCTTTGCCCTTGTCCTCTCTCTCATTCCTGTCCCGGGCTTTTCGGGCAAGTTCAAGCGTGAGGGCATTGATGTCGTCGATGGTGATCCGCTTGCGGATGGTCGTGAACAGAGAGGGGTCGAAGATCGGCCGGTCGGAATACTCTGTCAGTCCACACATGTACTGCATGTAGGGATTTTCCTGGATGGCGAGTATCGTCTCCTCATCGGAAAGACCGAGCTTGTGCTTGATGATAAGGGCGGCGACAACCATACGACCCGGGCGATTGAAAGCCCCGACAGTGTCATTTTTCAGTTGCTTGTTATAGACCTTCTCATATTCCGTCCATGGAAGCGAATCTCCCATCTGCACCCACCGGTTGATCTTCGGCAGACGCTCAAGCGAACCCTTCATCTCATCGAAGGTCAGTTGACCGTGCAAGGATACTTTTTTCATGTCAGATAGTCTTCTTTTAACACCAAAGTTAGCTCTTTTTAGTTAAAATCGCAAGCTTTTGAAATACTTAATCATGTGTTATACAACATAATATGTATTATTCAGTAAACCCTAAATATCTCCGCAACAGTTCTCAATATATTGGAGAGATTCCTTTCTTGCCTGCCTTTCCAATTCATAAAGCCTGTCCAGTTCTTCTTTTTCCTTCTCATATTCAGCCTTGCAGCGTTCATACTCCTTTTCGGCTTGCTTTTCTTCTTCTGCCGTATGTACCCTGTAGCCAATGGAATCATACCTGTTGTATGCTTCATTCAAAGGCTTGCTTAAATTTTGTGTAACTCTCAGCTGTGCTTCTATATCAGCGTCATATCTGCCAGCGAAGTTGTAGCACACACGAGAAATTATCTCATCATCAAACAATGGATGTTTTTCGTAAATCAATATGTTTTTCTCTATCTCGGTTCTCAGGCTGTTGAGGACCAGAGTATATTGTTCTTTCGGTTTGTCAAGCACCAGTTCAAGGATGGCGGCTTCAAAAGCTTTTGTGTCATTGTATTGCTTGTAGAAGTCCGTGATGAATTTCTGCCTGTCAAAAGAGAAAGTATGGCTGATTATAAAGTCGTTGTATATCCGGTTGAGTTCGCCATATTGGGGAATCATAATCTGTATTTCTCCTGCCATATACACTTGGTTTATGGATTCTTATCTTTATCAAGAAGGGAAGTCAGTTCTTCCTCCACTTCTTCTATACTTGGCAGAGCCGATTTTAAGTTTTCAGGTATAGCCTTGCTCAGTTGGTAATCGCTGATGCCTATCGGCTGGTCGTAGCCTGTCAATGCGTATTGTGCTACAACTTCGTCTTTCCCCTTGCACAGCAACAACCCGATAGTCTTGTTATCATTCTCTCCCCTCAGTTTGTCATCCACTACATTGATGTAGAAGTTCAGTTGTCCGGCATACTCCGGTTTGAATGGGGTCGCTTTCAATTCCACTACGATGTATGCGTGTAGGGGGATGGATACAGAATCAAGTCTGCATAGAAATCGCTGTTACCAATTTGAAAATGCTTCTGTCGGGCAACGAAAGCAAAGCCATTGCCCATTTCCAGCAAATAACGGGTGACGTGCTTATAATTATACCATATCCGGAACCCGCATGGTAGTGCGGATAAAATCAGAGGTTCCCTAGGGTTAAACTTAACTACTATTTTTCTTTGCGATATAAAATACATAACTGTAATAATCTACTACTAATCTAAAATAAAGCGATTATAAGC